>ERZ808246.18-NODE-18-length-141781-cov-21.315905_pt1 | contig 141781 bp, 108 predicted proteins | sample MGYA00521083_ERZ808246 | MGnify/ENA primary metagenome ERZ808246 (study PRJEB31516, sample SAMN03275577) | gut metagenome | biome: mammalia-associated habitat; material: feces | host: Papio cynocephalus | place: Kenya | collected 2012-07-07 ... | reverse complement strand
CAACTCAACAACTCAACAACTCAACAACTCAACAACTCAACAACTCAACAACTCAACAACTCAGACGGTATAGTCGAATTTTATACGAATTCTAGATTTTACAAATCAATAAAAATGAAAAAGGCATATTTTGTGCGCTTTGGCGTGCAAAATATGCCTTTTTTATTTTTGGAGCAAATCTAAACATTTTTTCTTTTTGCTGGTGCTTGCCAGTTTGTTGCCGCTTTATGCAAAAAAAGCGGCTATGCCGGAATGGGTTCAGAACTACAGGACTGCGTTTCCTTCTTCTGAATATCTTGCCTAGCGCGGAAGCGGTGATTCAGCCGAAAAAGCAAGGACTGACGCAACTGCCGCACTTTCGCGCTATTTTAAGACAAGCGTGAATGCAAATCTTTCAACAACAATGACTTCTGTCACATCAGAAAATTCCGTTGAGGAAAAAACTCTTGTTGTGGACGACGTGAACGTGCAGTCCGAGGTGGAGCTTTTCGCGCTTGAATACACAGAGCCGTTCTACTACAAGGCGGAAAAAAAGTGGTATTGCGTGGTCTACATGAACCGCAATGACGCATGGCAGCAGTACAAACCTCAGATTGAAATCAAAAAGAACAGTTTTAACGGACTTTATGCAAATCTTGAGGCAGAAAAAGATTATTTTGAAAAAGCCAAGATGTGCGGCAAGGTGTGGCAGAGTGCAACGGAACTTCTGGAAAAGCTTGAGTACGGAAGAATCATAAATCCGAACGAAGAAGCCGCTTATCAAGGCGAGCGCGACAAAATCTCCAAAGTTCCAGTGATTTTTGAGGAAAGCAAGCAGAATTGTTCTATATATGTTCAGACAGAAAACGACTATAACCGCCTTGCGGAAAGTGCCGTTTCTTCCGCATTTGCAGACTGTGGGCTGAGCGTTTCTAAAAATATTGAGCAGGCAAACTACATTGTGGAAGTTCTTATAGAACTGAATGTTTCCGGCAGCGAGCCTGTTTCAGTAAAACCTGGACTGGAACTTAAAATCCAGAACAAAGAAGAAAAAACGGTTTATTCATGTGAAGTTCAGGCGGCGGAAAAATCTGTTGCATACACGCTGGAAAATGCCCAGAAAAAGGCGTTTCCAAAAATGGCAAAGGAAACTGAGGAAGCTATAAAAAAAGATTTGAGCGGCTTCCTTAAATTATAGAATTTTCATTCGGAGGAAAAAATGAAAAAGGTATTTGTTGTATGTGCGGTAGCTGCACTTGTTTTAGGAATGTCAGGTTGTGCAAGCACAAAATCTGTTGACCCGACTTTGAAGGTTAATGTTGACGATGATGTTGACAAAGTTGTTGTCATCGATTGGACGGACAGGACTTTGGGAGAAGTTGCGGCTCCTCAGTGGCTAAAAAATATGCGGCGCGGAAATTCCGATACGTTCAAGCAGCAGTGGGGAACGGACGCAAACCGCGTTGTAAAGGTGAGTATGGCAACAGGAAAAACAGAAGCGACCGCTCAGGCATTGAGCCGTGCAGGATTTGCCTATACGCAGGCGGCGGAACTTAGCCAGAAAGTAATCGGACGTGTAGGTCAGGGCTTGAATGATGTTGGTCAACTTGAAGCTGTTTATGTTGCAGCCAGCGAGACAAAGGCGGACATGACAGGCTTGCGTGAAGAAACAGGCTTTTATCAGAAAGTTCGTACAACAAAAGCCGGAACAAAGGAACAGAGCGAGCAGTATATCTACTACACAGTTTATTCAATGGATAAAGGCATTTGGGACAACCTGTGCAAAAAATATCTGATGGACGTTATGGGTGGCGCAGACCTTACAACAGAAACTCAAAAGAAAGTTGGCGCACTCTTTAGCGAGATGAAAGCAGACGCAGACAAAAAGGACGCTGCAAAGCAAGCCGAGGAAGAGGCTCTTTACAAGGCACAGATGGCACGTCTTGAAGCGGAACGCGCAAAGGCGAATGCTGACGCAGCCGCAAGCAACGCCGAGACAGCAAAAGCCGCTCTAAAAGCAAAAGAAATGGACGCACAGGAAGCTCAGACAAAAGCAGCTACAGAAGAAGCTGCAAATCTGGCTGATTTTTTGATGTAGGGAAATACTAAATGAAAAAACACATAATTTTACTTATCGCCACATTCCTTTCCTTTTCCATTTTTGCGCAGACAAATGTTGCAGAGGCAAAACTTGGAAAAGCTCTTGAAAAGAACAAGGACGCCAACGCTGTTTTTGTGAGCGAGATTGATTTGACTTCTATGGCTGTTGCTGATGACGGAAACATTATCTTGCCTCTTTTTGCAAAGAACAAGATAAAAGTTGTTTCCGGTATGGATATGACAAGTATTGCAGAACGCATTGCATACACAAAAAAAACAAATTTTGCAACGACTTTTTCAGTAAAAGATTTGCCATCAAAAACTTATGCAATCACAGATATTGCAGGCATTGAATCGGGTGAGCAATATAACAGCCGGCTGGAAGAAGAACGCAAAAAGGCGGAAGAGGCAGAAAAAGCCCGCTTAGAAGCTGAACGGCTTGCAAACCTTACAAAACTTCCTGTTCAGGTTGTGAATCAGGAAGTTGTAAACCTTGCCGGTGCAGAGGCGGCGTGGCTTCCAGGGCAGATTCAGGACAAACTGAAAAGCAACTTGCAGGAATTTCTTGGAATGAAAACCGTTGTGGACTCAAAGTCCGAGGCGGCATTAAAAAAACTTCAAGCGGAAAGCGAAAGCGACGCCCGCGATGAAAGCACTGCAATCGAGCTTGGAAAAATCACAACCGCAAAGTTCGCGCTTTTTACAAAACTCAGAAAAACTGGCAGCGGCTATGTAATCAGCGTGGATTTTACCGACCTTACAACCGGCGAGCAGATGGCAAGCGCAACAAGCAAGGAATATTCAAAAGCCGAATATCTTTACGGCTCAACAGGCGCAATAGACGAGCTAACCCTTACGCTTGGCGAAAAACTTGGGCTTCAGATAAGCGACCTTAACAAGAACCTTCTTGCAAGCGGCTCTTCAAATTTTAGCGTTGACGACCAGCTTGCCCTTGCAAAGCAGAACGAAGCTCAGTTCCAGAAGATGATGAACGACTACGATGCCGAGCTTTCCAAGCTGATGACAAGCAACGACATAAACGCTATCCAGAACAAGAACCGCATTGAGGCGGAAAAAGCCCTTCTTTTGGAAAAGCAGAATGCTGAAAAAAAACGCCAGGAAGAACTTAAAGCACAAAAGGCACGTGCCGACGCGGACGCAAAACTTGAGGCTGAACGAAGCATTGCCCTAAAAACACAGCGTGACCAGATGGCAAAAGACGCCGCGGCAAAAGCTGCGGAAGTGCGCAAGTTAAAGATGGAAAAACAGGGCGTTCTTGGGCAGATAAACATAATCGAGTCCAAGAAAAAGGCTCTGGTGGAAATCCGGCAGAATGTGAAACACCGCTCGCAGGAACTTTATGACCAGCTTGTTCAGGACCGCAAGAATGAAGAAGAAAGAATCCGCAATAAAAACTACACAACCGTGGAGCTTGGAAGCGACGGCCAGCCGACAGAGCAGGCAAAAACGCGCCGCGAAAATCAGGTAAAGAAGAGCTACGAAGACCTTACGAACAAATTCTTTACGGACTGCGAGGCTGTAAAGCAAAGCACAATGACGCAGCAGCAGAGCCTTCTGCAGGAAATCCGCACCGACCAGAAAGCGCTGGGCAACATCCGTACTGTAAGCAGCATGGGTGACGAGCTTAAGGTAAGTTTTGGAACGTATGAAGGCAGCCAGAACGGCTGGAACGCATACCTTAGCTTGTATTCAGACGGAGTTCTGCTTTATACGGACAACTTTATTGTGAATTACGACGCGCTTAGCGGCAAAAAAGCCCCTGATATGGCGACAGAACTGAACGATTCAGTTATAGAAGAATACACAAACAACGTGGATATGTACAACTCCTTGCTTACACGCGGCGACCCGATTATCTACTTTGAGATTGACTACAACGTAAGTGCCGAGCCGGACGACAAGCCAAGCCAGTACACGTTCAATTTTAACAAGATTAGGGTAATAAACACCGTAGGCGGCAAAGTAACGCAGACAAGCAACTTGAACAGGGAACAGCCACGCACGATGAAGCCAGAACAGGATTTAAGGATTGTGGACGGTGTTGCAGAAAAGGAAAGGAAGTTTTTTTCAGATTTAAAGGTATTCTTTTCAAAAGGGCTAGATTTGAATTCTTCCATAGTGGAAGTGAAGAAAAAAGATGAAAAGGAACGTTGGTATAAACAAAATTTTATAAAAATTCCTGGCAGAGATTATTCAATCAGCAGAACGGAAGTAACACAAAAACTGTATAAGTCAATTATGGGAACAAATCCTAGTTATTTTAAAGGGGAAAATAAGCCTGTTGAAAATGTTAATTGGTATGATGCAGTTGAATTTTGTAATGCATTGAGTAAAAAACTTGGATATGAACCGGCATACTCAATAAATGGATATTCTGTTACTTGGAATAAAAATGCAAACGGATTCCGATTACCGACTGTTGAAGAATGGCAATACGCTGCAGAAGGTGGACAAAATTATCGTTACAGTGGAAGTGATTATCTTGGTTATGTTGGATGGTATAACAGCAACAGCGGAAATTCAACTCATCCGGTTGGACAGAAAAGTCCTAATGGTTACGGACTGTACGATATGAGTGGCAACGTGTGGGAGTGGTGTTGGGATTCCCTCGGCAGCGACAGCCGCTATTACTGTGGCGGCAGTTGGCGCGGCGACGGCAGCTGCAGGGTGGATAGCCGGTACAACCGCGATGCCGACGACGGGTACGACTTCATAGGCTTCCGCCTTGTCCGCTCTACAGGCAAGTAAAAACGAGCTGTGGCTGTGTAGTACCAGTGTAGCGCAGGCGGTAAGCCGCAGCGGAACAGGTACGTAACTGCCACAGCGAGTTTAGGAAAAAACGGAGAGAGTTATAAATTTAAATAGATAATTTTTGAGGTGATAAATATGGATAATAATGAAATTAAAGAATTTGTAAAACGATATTGGGATTTTTATCTGGCTTTGGAAGAAGATTTTTATTCGACTTCTAGGTATGTGGATTTTTCAGAGAAAAATAATAAAACATTTTCTAATGAATACTTGAGACTGTATTTGTCAATTTGTAGTGAAATAGATGTATTTGGAAAAATTTTTGCAAAGAAAATAAATCCGGATTTTGTAAAAAAGGAAGATGGACAGGAAAAAAAATATGTAACTATTTCTGATTGGTGGAAAGAAATACAGGATATTGAAATTGATGGAAAAAATATATATGAGCAGGAAGTTGATTTTAAAGGTATTGGTCTGATAAAACCTTGGAAAGACTTGAAAATAGATAATAATAAGTTAACTGCTCCTTGTTGGTGGAATTATTATAATGCCATAAAGCATAACAGAACTGGTATTGAAAATGGTGAAATGAATTATGAAAAAGCAAATTTTGGTAATTTATGCAAGGCAATCGCAGGTTTATTTATTTTGGAAGATTCTTATTTGAAAAAATATGTTTGCAAGGAAGATTTTGAACGTATTGCAAAAAGTAAACTTTTTCATAAAGAAACTAGACCTTCTTTTTATGTGGAAAATAATGCACTTGTTTTAACTGAAAAAGAGATTTTATAAACTATGCCGCTTCAAACCCAATTTATGACGTTTTTTAAGGAGAATTTATGTCTAAATATTTTAATCATAATTTTATTGATGAATTGTCTTCAGCCAAAGAAAAAATTAAAGGCTGCTACTGGAAGATGTTTGGAATCGGGGCGCTTTTTGCTCTGATTATGCTTTTATCATGCGTGACTGTTGTTGGACCGTTCATTATATTTGGCCCGATGTTTTTGGGATTTCACCGTGCGATTTTGCAGCTTGTAAGAACAAAAAAAGTGAAAGTTTCAACGCTTTTTTCCGGGTTCAATGACTTTGGTGTTGCGTTTCGTACCGGCTGGTTATGGGGAATAAAAATATTTTTGTGGTCGTTGCTTTTGATTGTTCCGGGAATTATAGCCACAATTAGATATTCCATGACATTCTTTATTCTTGCAGACAATCCTAATATAACTGCAAGGGAAGCCATAAACAAGTCTAAGGAAATGATAAAAGGCAGAAAGTGGGAAGTTTTTCAAAATTGGGCATTTTATTTTGCCTTGCCATATCTTATGAATTTTATTTCTTCAAAATTGTATGATTTTGGTACAGAAGAAAGTCGGAATGGCATAGTCATTTTTTCTTTGATTCTTTCTGGAGTCGCATTGATTTATAACATTTTTATAACGCCGGTGTTCAACTATATTTTGCCGGGAAAATTCTATAAAGACACTTTCAGTGATGAATTTGTAGAATCTCAAAATCAAGAAGACGCTCAAAATACAGAAGAAATTTCGGCAGCTGCCGCAAAAGAAGAAAAGCCCAAAAAAGAGAAAAAGCCGCGCAAAACGCTCAGTGCAAAAACAAAAAAGATAATTGCAATTGTTGCAGGCTCTGTTTGTGCCGTCCTGTTGGCTGGCGGAATTTTCTTTGGTGTAAAACAGGCTCGAAAATCAAGTCTGGTCATGGTAAAAGTTCCGGGCAAAGACTATTCAATCAGCAGAACGGAAGTAACGCAAAAACTGTATGAATCAATAATGTTCAAGAATCCAAGCTATTTCTGCCGTGACAATGAAAATCTTGATGAAGATGAACTGGAAAATCTTAAAAGGAATACAAAAAACTATCCGGTTGAAAATGTAAGCTGGTATGACGCGATTTATTTTTGCAACAAACTGAGTGCGAAAAAGGGATTGCAGCCTGTCTATGCGGTGGACGGAGAAACTAATGTCCGTAAGTGGGATTACAAGCCGCACGATTACGATGAAATTTATGGCAAGATAACACAGAATATTTTTACGGACGGTTACCGTTTGCCTACTGTTGAAGAGTGGCAGTATGCGGCAAAAGGCGACGAGGATTACGATTATTCAGGAAGCGATGATATTGATAAAGTTGCTTGGTATGATGATAACAGTAATGATGTGACACATCCTGTTGCACAGAAAAGTCCTAATGGTTACGGACTGTACGATATGAGCGGAAATGTTTATGAGTGGTGTTGGGATTCCGATAGTTACGACAACCGCTATAGCTGCGGTGGTAATTGGGCCAGTTATGATAGCCTCTGCAAGGTGAATAGGCGGAACTTTCAAGATGCCTACGGCAGGAACTACAATACCGGCTTCCGCATTGTCCGCTCAAATTACGGCAGTTTAGATATGGTAAAAATTCCAGGAAAAGATTATTCAATCGGCAAAACAGAAGTAACACAAAAACTGTATGAGTCAATTATGGGCGAAAATCCAAGTGAATTCAAAGGAAAAAATAATCCTGTTGAAAATGTAAGTTTCTTTGATGCGATTTATTTCTGCAACAAGTTAAGCATGATGTGCGGTTTGGACGCTGTTTATATTTTGGATGGAGAAACAGATGTGAACGAATGGGGATATGCGCCTAATAAAAGTGAGCATCCTTATTATGAAATTTTTCAACTTAATGGAGAGGCTAACGGTTTTAGGCTTCTAACTTCAGAAGAATGGAGCTATGCAGTAAAAGGCGGACAAAATTTTAAATATGCAGGTAGTGATAATCCTGACGAAGTAGCTTGGTTTGGCAATAACAGCGAAAATACAACCCATCCTGTTGCAACCAAAAAAGCAAACGGCTATGGTCTGTATGATATGCAAGGAAATGTTGGAGAGTGGTGTGTTGATTACCATAATGGATTTACTGTTCAAGGTGGATGCTGGGCACCAGATAAAAAGTTCTCCATTAACTCTGATGATCAATATAATATAATAGGCTTCCGCCTTGCCCGCAATGCGGAATAACTGAAATTTGACTGAAAATCGATTTTTACATTAAAACGGCACAAAGTTCTGTTCTGTGCCGTTTTTTTTCTTGTTGATGTTGTTTTTTATTGTTGTGTGATTTTAAATATGTTTTTGTTGGAATATTGTTTTTATCCTCTAATGTAAAAATTAAAATCTATTTTAATTTTTAAGCACTCCAAGCGGAACAACTAAAACTCCGTCTTCTCGTTTGTAGGCGTATTTTCCAATTCCTGTTAAAACCATAAGGAATGAGGGTTTATTCATTTTGGTTGTATCAATACAGTCTTTTAGTTTTTTAAGAGTTTTTGCACCTTCTTCTATTAAATCGTCACCACCGAGTTTTATTTCTATCAGGCTATATTTTCCGTTTTTAAGGTGAATAACGGCATCACATTCTAACCCTGTATTGTCCCTATAATGATATACAGTGCCATTTATACTTTCTGCAAAAATTCGTAAATCTCGCACACACATGGTTTCAAAAAGAAGTCCAAAAGTGTTTAAATCGTTCAGCAAATCTTCTGGTCCAAGACCTAGGCTTGCACTTGCGATTGATGGATCTACGTAATATCGTGTGTCAGAAGTTCTGATTGCAGATTTTGAGCGAAGATTTGGATTCCATGCAGGCATATCTTCAATAACAAAGATTTTTTTTAGTGCCTTTATGTATGTTTGAACAGTATCTTCGTTTACACTTGATGAATCATTTGCCAAAATGTCGTTTGCTATGGCTGTGGTTGGCGTTTGGCTTCCTTGATTTCTTGCAAAAGAACGCATAATTCGTCTTACACGCTCCTCGTTTTTTTCAATTCCATCTGCTCTGTTTATATCCGACTTTGCAACACCCTCTAAATAATCAAAAGCTTGTTGCAGCGCGGGTTTTTCGTTTAAGTCTATTGCTCCAGGCCATCCTCCCCGGCAAATCAAAAAAGCAAGTTTTTCAATATCATTGGGATTTTCTCCGTCTACATTTGTATTTTCATCAAAAAGTTCTTTTAAACTGATTTCTCCAGTTGATTCTTTTGATTCATATAATGACATCGTTCTCATCATAAGCCATGAAAATCTTCCTGTACCGGAATGATTTATTTCTTTTGTATCAGCAGGAACAGCAGAACCGGTAAGAATGAACTGGCCCATCTCTCCTCTTTGGTCTACTTCGTATCTGATTGAATCCCACAATGTTGGAGCAATTTGCCATTCATCTATAAGACGTGGGACAGCTCCTTTTAGAAGTCTTAGCGGATTTAATTTTGCAAGAGTTAAGTTTTGGTCTTTTTCTATTGGATTGTCCAAATGCAAAATGCTTCCCGCTTTTTGAGAGGCTGTAGTTGTCTTTCCGCACCATTTTGGACCTTCTATAAGAACGGCCCCCTTTGCCTCAAGTTTATCTTGTAAAATAGAATCTACAATTCTGTTATTGTATTTTTTCATGTTTTATATTATTTATACTTTTCGGCGTTTTGTAAAGATTTTGTTCGGCGAGTTGTAATAAAATTTTTCGGCGTTTTGTAAGGTTTTTTGTCTTTTGATTGTTGTAAAACTTGTTTTAAATTAAAATGCAGAAATCAAATTGACCACATTTTTTAGCCAATTGACAAAATTTACGCAGATTACTACAAATCAAAAGATATAAAATATCAGTTTGAAAACAGCGGCTTTTATATAATTGCAGAAAACGAAGAATATCTTTTTGTTCAAATGTTAACGTACAATGGCGCGGTTTATGTAAATTCTTTTAATTGTGGCGGTCAAGGAGCAAAGTGGTGCACGGGAGCTTCTTATTCAATAAAGTATTGGGCGGAACGTGCTTATAATGATTTTGTTTTGGTTCTTGCATATAGCAAAAAAGATTGTGCCGCAGAAAATGAGCGTAAATTTATGTTGGAGTATAACAAAAAATGTAAAAATGCCTAGCTACTCAGTTAAGTTGGGAAAGGGAATGTTTGCAGGACTTACTGACAGAGATTGGTATTGTAAATACTGTATGTGTCATCCAAGTTGTGGAGCATGGAATGGTAATAATTATAGACCTACAGGAACGGGTTCATGTAGTAAGTCCCCAACTGGTAATCATGTGTGGATACATGATTAATTAGTTTATTCTCCTAGTTTTTTTTAGAATTTAGGGAGATTTCATTTTATATTTTTCAAATCTTAAAAATGTCTAATCAAGATATACTTGCGTTCAAGTTTTTGATTAGACGTATTGAATAAAAATTCAAAAACTGGAAGGTTTAAAATATGTAAGATGAAGATTGTTTAGATTTACCAAATGCAACAATAGATGGTGAAACTATTGTTATGCCAGAAGATGCAAGTTATGATTCTGAAAATGAATGTATTGAAATAGATATAAAGAAAGATACAGAAAAAAAGAATGACAAAAATTGATTGATTATCATATTCACATCGGGCAGTTTAATGAAGTTTATTATGATGCTTATGAAGTTTTTCGGGCGATAGAATTTTCTGTGCCAAAAACCAAAGTTACAGAAATTCATTATTCTTCCACATCGTCTTGTCGTGATGATGTGGAACTTTGTAAGGTTGAAGAAGAAATTGCTTATTCCCAGGAATTTTCTTCAAAATCTCTTTGTGTAAAACCTTATCTTTGGTATGTTCCAAAATATGCAGAGCAAAATATCAGCGTAAAATTTGCATTAAAGGCATTTGATTATTGCGGAGTAAAACTTCATCCTTTTGCACAAAACTGGGATTTTTCTAATTCAAAGCATAAAAAAGTATTGGAAGAAATTTTTGAATGTTGCATAGATAATAATAAAGCAATTTTAATTCACTGCGGTAAAGACAAAAGTTGTATGCCAAATCGATTTGAAGATTTTTTCAAAAATTTTCCAGATACAAATGTTATTCTTGCCCATTCAAATCCAGTTGAAGAAACGGTTGCAATACTTGAAAAATATAAAAATGTAAAATCCGATATTGCATATACAAGCAAAGAAAATATTCAAAAACTTATGAATTCAAAAGTAAAAGAGAAAGTTCTATTTGGAACAGATTTTCCTATAACACATTATTTTAATAATCGCCTTTTTAATAAAAAGATTTCTATGCAAGAACAATATTTAGAAGATTGTAATAGAATAAAATTTTATTAATGGATTATATCAATTGAATTGAACAAAAATTTTCAAAAAGAATTTCTATCTTTTTACAATCTTGTTTCATTATCATTCAAACCAAACTTCCGCAGTTCTTGAAATTCAGGTATTTTACACCGTTGCTTTCATATTCAAGGTTTCCGCTGTAGATGACACGTCAATAATTAAGGGAGCTTTAAAAAGATTTAAAAATTCATTTATATCGTTCTGTGCAAGTTCAAAAATTTCCGAGTTTTCAAGGTTCACATATTGATAAGATGGAAAAATCATTTTTGCAAGCGCGCTTTTGGTCAGAGGGCTTTGGCAAAGTTTTCGTATCAGTTTTCAAGGGTTTCGTGGAGATTCAGGCGCAAAAGAGTCCTCGGTTCTGATACTTTTGTTATTTTTCTAACTCTAAAAATCTGCAATTATATCTTGAAAATTATTCTAAAAATATGCACTTTAATCTTGAAAAGTGTTCTAAAAATCTGCATACTTTGATTATGTTAAAAAGAAGAGCGTACAGTTTTCTTGAGGAATGGCGAAAAACAAAAAAGAATGAATGTCTACTTATAAAAGGCGCGCGGCAGATTGGAAAAACTTTTCTTGTTCGCCAGTTTGGGAAAGAAAACTATGAAAGTTTTGTTGAACTTAATTTTGAAAAAGAGCCTGAGCTTAAGTCCGCGTTTGACGGAAATCTTGATGTTCCAAATATAATAAAGGAAATTTCCCTTCGCAAACCTGGAATAAAAATTATTCCGCATAAAACTCTTCTTTTTTTTGACGAGATTCAGTCTTGTCCGCAGGCAAGAACGGCTTTGAAATTTTTGGCGCAGGATGAAACTTTTGATGTGATTGCGACAGGTTCTCTTCTTGGAATAAATTACAAGGAAATTTCTTCTATTCCGGTCGGCTATGAGCGGCAGTATGAGATGCATTCCCTTGATTTTGAGGAATTTCTTTGGGCTTTGGGGATTGAGCAGAGCGCGATTTTAAGCCTGAAAGAAAACTTTGACAATAAAATCCCGGTTGAAAAATCCACGAATGAGGTTATACAGAAGTATCTGCGCGAGTTTATGGCTGTCGGCGGAATGCCTGAGGTTGTGAACAAATTTCTTGAGACAAGCAATTACAATGTGGTTCACGAGGAGCAGCAGAAAATCCTGAATGATTATTTGAATGACATCGCAAAATACGCTTCAACGGCGGACAAGCCAAAGGCAAGAAACTGCTATCTTTCAATTCCGCGCCAGCTTGCAAAGGAAAATACAAAATTCAAATATAGCGAGGTTGAAAAAGGCGGAACAGCCCGAAAGTATGCAAATTCCCTTGACTGGTTGCGCGATGCGAATCTTGTGCGTTATTGTTATAATTGCATTCCGCCAGAATTTCCGCTGGCAGCTTATGTTCGGGATGAGCAGTTCAGAATTTATCTGAATGACATAGGGCTTTTAATCTGCATGTACGGCTATCAAATGAAGGAAGCTGTTGTTACAGATTCTCTTTCGGGGACTGTAAAGGGCGGGATTTACGAAAATCTGATTGCCGATTTTTTAGTCAAAAAAAATTATCCTCTTTATTATTTTAAGCGTGATGACAGTTTTAGCGAGGTTGAGTTTTTGATTGAAAAAGAATGTTCTGTTGTGCCGATTGAAGTGAAGTCAAAAAAAGGCAGTACTTCATCTTTGGATTCTCTTCTTAAAAAAGATGAAATAAAATATGGCTACAAAATAATAAATGGCAATGTGGGGCAGCTTGGAAAGAAAATCACGATTCCGCATTATATGTGCATGTTTTTGTAAAGAGTTAAAAATACGAGATGTGCCATTATCATTCCACCAAACTTCCGCAGTTCTTGAAATTCAGATATTTTACACCGTCGCTTTCACATTCAAGGTTTCCGCTGTAGATGACGGTAGGATTCTCGGCGTTTTTTGCAAATCCTGCAAATTTTTTCAGATTTTTAGCGAATTCTGTGTTGAAAGTTGAGGCCGCCTTTATTTCAACTGGAACAATGCTCCGCCCATTTTGGATTATCAGGTCAATTTCAAAACCTTTGCTGTCTCTAAAATAATACAGTGATTTTTCCTCGCCTTTGTTGTACTGCGATTTTAATATTTCAAGGACTGTCATGTTTTCAAAAAGATTTCCCATAAGCGGATCTCGTGAAACCTGCTCCGCGTTTTTTATCCCCAAAAGGTAGCAGGCTAATCCTGTGTCATAAAAATAAATTTTCGGAGACTTTACAAGCCGCTTGGTAAAATTTTCAAAGTAAGGCTCAAGGCGGAAGATGATAAATGATGACTCAAGAATTGAAATCCATTCAGAAATTGTAGTTGAAGAAACTCCAGTGTCATTTGCAAGCGATTCATAATTCACAACCTGGCCGATTCTTCCTGCCACAAGACGAAGAAATTTTTCAAACAGATTTTTGTGCTTCACGTTTAAAAGCGACTGCACATCCCGCTCCACATAGGTCTGAAAATAAAAGCGGTAAAGCAAATCGACAGGCTGGTTTTCCGAATAATGGAGAGGCATGAATCCCTGATACAAATACTCATCTTTTGAAAGGTTCTGTCCAATCCGCAAAAGCTCAGAAATAGAATATGGAAGAAGATTTATGACAGCGGTTCTTCCTGCAAGCGACTGCGAGATTGCAGATTTCAGTCCTTGCTGAAAGCTGCCTGTAAGAATGAACTGTCCGTTTTGTTTTTTTTCATCGACTAAAACCTGAATTTTATTTAGCAGGGCAGGAACTCGTTGGATTTCGTCAATAATCAAGGGTGCCTTAAAAAGATTGAAAAATTCATTTATATCGTTTTGTGCAAGCGCAAAAATTTCCGGGTCTTCAAGGTTCACATATTGATAAGATGGAAAAAACATTTTTGCAAGCGTGGTTTTGCCGGATTGACGTGGACCTAATATTGTAACAACAGGAAAATATTCGGCACAACGCTTTAGTTCTGGCTCTATTTCTCGTTTTGTGGTTTGCATAGTAAAATTATATAAAAAATGGTACAAATTTCAAGTTCAACTTTGGATTTGTACCAAAATAATTAGATTACTAAGAAGAAAGCTTTTTTTAGCTCCATTCAGGGGTGTTCCAAAGGTTCAGTTTTGTGCCGATTTTATTTTTTATTGCACTGTCGTAGCAGAATCTTCCCCAGGCAACGTCTTCTGTTGGCATTCCGCCGACTGCGTAAACAATTATTTGCTCATCGCTGTCTCGTGCTTGTTTTTTGTTGTTTACAATATCGCCAATTTCTACCAAGTCTGATTCTTTTACAATGCCTTCTACAACTGCGTCGTAAAAAGCCATTCCAATTAGGGTTGAAACGTTCTTTTGTGTTGGTGCGGGCTTTCCTTTTCCCCAGCCGACGTACATTTTGTAGTCATCGCTTACAAGTTTGAATTTTTTTGTGTCTTTCCAGCCTTCGTGGTTCATTAAAAGAGCGCTTGTGCTTATTACTAAAGCTCCACTTTTTATCCATTCATCTTTTAGGAAAGGATTGTCTTCGTATTTTGCGGCATTTGTTGTTCCAAAATAAATAATGTCGCTGTCTTTTGCAGCGCTTTCGATTGAATCGCAGACAACAAAATCTTTGAATGTAGGGCAATATTCCTTGCAAAAATCTATGAATTCATTGATACCTTTTTCTGAGCGGCCTTTTATTTTTATTGTTGTTACAGAAGGTTTTTCTGTCGCGATTGCTAAGGCTGCTGTTCTTCCCATTACACCAGGACCTACAATTGTTGCAATTTTTGGCTCTTTTATGGAAAGATAGCGGATTCCAAGTCCTGGAACGGCTCCCGTTCGCATTGAACTTATAAGGTTTGCGGACATATATGCGTAAGGCGCGCCGGTTTCCGCATCCAAAAGTTGAAGCATTAAAACAGAGCGAGGCAATCCTTTTGAGCGGTTTTTCTGGTTTGAACCGTAAGTTTTTATTCCGCAAGTATGAAATTCTCCGCCCAGATATGCGGGCATTGCCATAAAGCGATAGTCAGGTCCATTAAGAGGAAAATCCTTTATAGAAGAACTTTCCGGGAACGACATTTTTAGCCCGTGTTCATTGCCGTTTGCGCCGCCCATACGGTAATCTCCATTTCCAATCAGCGAAAAATGTTTTTCCATTACGTCGATGCAGTTTTTCATGTTTTTTACGCCGCATTTAATCAAATCTTTTTCGTTTAGAAACAGAATGTCGATATTAGGAAAAATGTTTTCATTCATATAAAACCTCCAAAGTGGTTCAGAAAATTATTTTTCAAAATCTTGATTCATTATATTTGCCGAAAAAAAATTTCCAATGCGAATTTTTACAAGAAAAATAAAAATTTTAGTTTTACATTGTTGCAAAGTGAGGTTGAACATGGAACGTATAGCAGAACATCCTATTTTAGGAGTTCCAGAAAAAGGGGAACTCGTAACGTTTATATTTGACGGAAAAGAAATGCAAGGGTATGAGGGGGAGCCGATTGCAATGGCCTTGCGTGCGGCTGGAATTTTAAAGCACAGAGAAACTTCTAAATTGCATAAACCAAGAGGAATTTTTTGCGCTATTGGGCGTTGCACAGACTGCGTAATGGTTGTGGATGGCGTTCCAAATACTAGGACTTGCATAACTCCTTTAAAAGCCGGAATGAAAGTTCAAACTCAGTATGGATGTTCGGCTGAAAAAACTTGGTAAGGCGGAAATAAATATGGAAAGATATGATTTGATTGTAATTGGCGCAGGACCTGCTGGTCTTAGCGCAGGAATAGAAGCGGCTAAACACGGAATGAATGTTATGATTTTTGATGAAAATCATAAGCCGGGCGGACAGCTTTTTAAGCAGATTCATAAATTTTTTGGTTCAAAAGAACATAAGGCAAAAATCCGCGGATTTAATATTGGAACGGAACTTTTAAAAGAAGCGGAAGAACTTGGCGTTAAGGTAAAATTGGACGCAACTGTGACCGGTATTTTTGAAAACAAGGAAGTTACGGTAAATCACGATGGCGCGATTCATCATTACAAAGGCTCAAGCGTGATTATTGCCACCGGCGCGGCGGAAAATATGGTTCCTTTTGAAGGCTGGACTTTGCCGGGCGTTATTGGAGCTGGAGCGGCTCAGACAATGATGAATCTTCATGGTGTAAAGCCTGGAAAAAAGATTCTTATGCTTGGAAGCGGAAATGTTGGCCTTGTTGTTAGTTTTCAGTTGCTTCAGGCAGGCTGCGAAGTTGTCGCACTAGTTGATGCGGCTCCTAGAATCGGCGGTTATGGTGTTCATGCGGCAAAAGTTGCCCGAACTGGAGTTCCGTTTTTTCTGGGTTATACAATCAAAAAAGTTGAAGGAACTGAAAAAGTTGAAGGCGTAACAATCGGAAAAGTTGACGAGCATTTTAAGATTATTCCGGGAACAGAAATTCATTTTGACGTTGATACGATTTGTGTTGCGGTTGGTCTTTCGCCGATGAGCCAGCTTTTGAAAATGTCTGGATGTAAAATGGAAGACAATCCAAGGCGCGGCGGGCAAGTTCCGGTTGTTGATGAATATGGCGAAACTTCTGTTCCTTGTCTTTTTGCGGCAGGAGACGTTAGCGGAATTGAAGAAGCAAGTTCTGCGATGATAAAAGGAAGAATGGCAGGTTTGCGCGCCGTCTATAAGACAGGATTTGCAGAAGAAAATTTGATGGAAAAAGACGAATCCTTGTTTGAAAAAGATTTGGACAGTTTAAGGCAAGGAATGTTTGCGCCTTGCAACCGTGGAAAACTGATTGAAAAGACAGACGAGGGAATTCCGGTTTCAAAAAATCTACTTGCAAAAGGATTTGTTGCAGATGATGAAATTGAACGCTTTCCGGGAGTTACGCACCAGAAAGGAATACACCCGGTAATTGAATGTACGCAGAATATTCCTTGCAATCCGTGCCAAGATGCGTGCAGAAAAAATTGTATAAAGATTGGCTCGTGCATTACAGCCTTGCCAGTGGTTGCGCAAAACTGCGGTTGTTCAGGCTGCGGAATGTGCGTTGCAAGCTGTTCCGGGCAGGCAATTTTTCTTGTTGATGAAGATTTTGAGCCGGGGTTCACGAGCATTACGATTCCGTATGAATTTTTGCCGCTTCCAGAAAAAGGGGATGTTGGAAAAGCTTTAAGCCGAAGTGGAGATGTTCTTTGCGATGCTGAAGTTGTCGGCGTAAGAACGGCGGCCGCTTTTGACCACACGTATTTGCTTACGATGAAAGTTCCAAACGAGTTTGGCTATAAAGCCCGCTTTTGGAAAAAGAGCTAGGCGGGGCGTTACGGGGTCTCCCCGTTAGAAGGGGTAGCGGAAAAAAATGCGGCGGTTGAGCGTGTCGAAACCAGAGCAGTTTTTGTGGCGAGGGGAAGACCTGCCCCCCCCCAAAAAAAAAAATGATGGAGATTAAAAATTATGATGAATGATAGATTGCGCGATATTGGAGAATTTGTTCCGGGTCCTGATGATGATTTGGTGATTTGCCGATGCGAGGAAATAACGAAAGGTGAAATAAGGCGGGCTGTTCACGATGGAATGTTCACCATGCAGGAAATCAGGCGGTATTTGCGAGCCGGAATGGGGCTTTGCCAGGGACAGACTTGTTCAAAACTTGTAAAAGGAATTGTTGCCGCTGAGCAAAAAGTAAGCCCGGCAACAGTAAATCCTGCAACAAGCAGAGGTCCAATCAGACCAACAGAAATGAACACTTTAGCAAGCGAGGTATTGTGATATGAAAACAAAGGCTGATGTTATTGTAATTGGAGCTGGAATTGTTGGAAATGCCACGGCGTATTATCTTGCCAAAAAAGGAAAAAGCGTAATTGTCCTTGAAGCGAGCGACTATATTGGAAATGGCGGTTCTTCGCGTAATGGAGGAGGCGTCCGTCAGTCCGGGCGAAATGTAAAAGAACTGCCGCTCATGGTTTGGGGCGTAAAAAATATCTGGCCTGGATTAAGCGCGGAGCTTGGCGTTAACACTGAATATACGCAGGAAGGAAATCTTCGTCTTGGAAAAACTGAGGAACACTTAAAGATTTTGCAAAAACTTGCGGACAATGCTGTAAAATGCGGTGTTGATGTAAGAATGATTAATGCCGAGGAAGTGAAAAAAATCAATCCGTATATGAGCGATGCGGTTGTTGGAGCTTCCTGGTGCCCGACTGATGGACATGCGAATCCGCTTACGACGACTTTAGGTTTTTATAAATGCGCAAGAAAACTTGGAGCCGATTTTATAACGGGCGCGCCGGTTTCTAGAATTGTCTTAAAAGCAGGAAAGGTTTGCGGCGTTGAAGCGGAAGGTCAGTTTTTTGAGGCGGAAAATGTAGTTGTTGCCGCTGGTTACGAAAGCAATCCGATTTTGAATACAGTTGGAATTACAATTCCGATGAAAAAAAAGCGTCTGCAGTGCCTTGTAACGGAAGCGCAGCCACAGATGTTCAGGCAGATGCTGGGAACGGCAATGGCTGATTTTTATGGTCATCAGACAAAGCACGGTTCGTTTGTTTTTGGCGGACACGATGGATATGAAGATTTTGCAAATCCTGAATTAGAAAGCAATGAATATCCGCCAAGCACTGCTGATTTTACAAGCGCGTGCGCAAGAGGAATTCTTGGATATTTTCCGCGTCTTGCAAATGCAAAAATTGTTCGTTCCTGGGCTGGCTATGAAGATTTGGCGAGCGATGGTGTTTGCACTGTAAGCAAGGTTGATGAAGTTCCGGGTTTGTATGTTGAATGCAGTTTTTCAGGACACGGATTTGGAATTGGGCCGAGCGCGGCTTTTAATATTTCTGAATTGATTTGCACAGGAACTTGCCCTGCGGACATAAGCACTTTGCGCTACAATCGGTTTAAGCCTGCGCTGTGATTTTTGAGAGCAGTTGTGAATCGGGCTTTTAGAAAAATGAAAAAAACGTAAGCGAAGTTGCAATTTATGAAGATTTTGTGCGATAAGAACGGCTAAGGTTGCGTAGCAACCCAAACCAATGCAAACGAAGTGCGAGCACAACCATCTGAATAAATTGCATTTTCGCTGAAAGCTTTTTTACAGTTATAAAAGGCTCGACTTTTGACCTGTTAAAAAAAATATTGACAAAATAAAATCCGTTTGCTAATGTTTTTATAGATATGGCAAAGACGTCAGAACTCTAAAGTTTTGGCGTCTTTTTTGTTTTAAATCTGATTTTGGCGAGGCGGATTATGAAAGAAGAAAAATTGCATATTCATACGATTCAGTCATATCTGGTTATGGAAACAGAAAAATTTTATCAGAAAATTATGGCTGATTTTGGAATTTCTCATTTTTATAGTTTTCAGACTGATGAAGAAAAAAAAGTGCCGTTTTTGGAAGACAGCTGCTCGAACATTTTGTTTGAATATTCTGGAAACAACATGAATTCTTTTGTAATCGGAAATTCCGGAAAACTTCAGACTTTGACTTTGAAAAGAAACTGCGATTACTTTGGAATTCGTTTTCAGCCGGGCGCAAATCCGTTTTTTGAAAATCAGGAAGTAAAGGATTTGGTCGGACAAAGAATTGATTTGCGTAATTTTGACATTTTAACAAATCTTTCTGAAAAAATGTCGGAACAGAATACTTTTACAAACAGAATGTGTACTTTTATGGAAGAATATCGGAACTGGCTAAAAACAACGCAGAGCGGGCAGAAGCATTTGTTTTTTCAGATGGTGGATTTGATTGTCAAAAAAGACGGGCTTTTAAAAATCAGCGAGTTGATTGACTGCACAGGCTATTCTTCGCGCTACATAAATCTTTTGTTTGAAACATTTTTGGGCTGCAGCGCAAAACAATTCTGCAAAAATGTAAAAATGCACACAATTATAAATGAGTTAAATCGCACGGATATTGATTCGTTCCCGAATTTTTCCAGCAAGTTTGATTTTTACGATCAAAGTCATTTTGTTCATTCGTTCAAGGAATTTACAGGAGTTTCTCCAAAGGAATATGTGAATCAGGTGAGGAAAAGTTCGTACAAGACAAAGATTGTTGATTTTTAATTAGGGTGAATGTCGAGTTTTTAGAAAAAATAATACGTCTGCTCAAGGTACGCTTGCAATCAAGATTTTGACACAGATGTTTTTAAGGTTCGTATAAACCTTAAATAAAAGCGTAAGCGAAGTTGCAATTTGACACACAACCTTAACTTATATAAAAATATCTTCAGATTGTGTTGAGGCTTTCCCTGTTGTATTTTAGTCGAATGATTTGTTAGTTGCTTGTGATTTAGTAAAACATAAACCTTACCGATGATAGAAGCAGGGGTAAGATAATGACAAGAAAGTTTAATATTCATGGTGACAATATTGTAGAATGCGAGCGAGCATTTAAATTGTGCAAAAAAGCCCTGAATGTTGAAGAGTCTAAAATAGTAAAAGGAACTTCAATCTTTTGCCCTTCATTTTTCGCATCGACTAAAACAGACGATTTTATTTTCACTTTCTTTCCTGGATATGGTCGCTGGAATTTTAATATTCTCTCTCTAATTCAAAGCACAGAAAATTCACTTCGAGAAGCACCTGATATATTGATAACGGAAATCAAAAATGATAAGGAAACTCCTCTTATTGCAATCGAATTTTGCGGAGCATTGGCAGCAGGTAATCAGGCATGGCAGAGAAGCGGACGAGGATATTCAGCCGGAATGTCAAAAACGCCTTATCTCTATGTCGCAGAAATTGGCGGTTTTGAGCTTGATACAAACACACGGGAGAGAAAAGCTGCAAGACTTCCAAATGCAGCTGTTCCGTTCAGTTATCTGACATACTCACATGAAAGTTCTCCTGTTCTTCCAATTTATGAAAGAAGTGCAGGAACTGATGACATAACGAAAGAATGCTATAAAAATGTGTTTGCGGAAAAAGAACTTGCTGAAATTATTGGTAAGATTTTGACAAAACAAGATTATTCCGAAGTCTGCAACAGAATCGAAGGGAAAGTTTTGGAGTTCGTAAAACTTCGTTCCGCGGAGTTTAAGAAAAATAGTTTTTACTCTGCCGATTGGCAAAATGCCTATGACTCTTTGAAAAACAACGGTCATTTTCTTGATTTCGTGGAAAAATCGGATACGATAAAGTACAAAAAGAAAATTGCGGATAAAACCATTGCGACTGAAACAGCAAGAAAATTCATTTCCCTTACCTGTGAATATGCAATAGGGATTTCATCGTCTGACTTGCCTTTTTGTTTGATTCCAAAAGAAAACAAAGAAAAATTCTTATCTGAAATCAAAACTCTCTATCCTAATCTTACAAAGGAATTTAAAGACTGGTTTACAAATTCAGAACGGCCTGTAATTGTTCTTTTGAACGGTTTTAAGCATGGAGGAGACGATGCCCGGCCAGACCGGGGACTTGTGCCTTTTGTCCGAATGCTTACAGGAAAAGAAGCCGACATTCTTACATTTGTTTATGGTCCTTCGTATAAAGCAAACTGGAAAATTATGGAAGAAAATCCTCGCAAACTTGGCGAAAAGAACGAGATTTGGGAAGCGATTTTCTCAGCTTCAGATGCAGTCATCGCCGATTCTGCAACTTCTGAGATGAAAAAAATTTCTTTTGTAAAATCAGAATTCAGCAAGCAAACTCCAAAACAAGTAATCTATGAAACAATAAAGTCTTCTACATTAAAAATCGGAGAAAATGATGTTGATACTATTATGCATACAATCTTCACGCAGTTAAAATCACCAGAAATAAAAATCTTTGAAGGAATGTGCAACCCTCCTGGCGGCGACTGGAGCGGAATTTCTGTTCTTTCAAATATGTTTGAATACCGCTGGCTCTCGCTTCCGCGCGTAAGCCATTCGGGAGCTAAAAGACCAGACCATGTTTTTGAAATCACAGGAATTGAAACAAAACCCATTATTCTTTCTGTAGAATCTAAAGAAAATGCCCGAGCACTTGAAGAAAATATAGGTGAAAACTTGAACCGTTATCTTACAGATTTGATGGATTATTCTGTGAATGCAAGACGCAGTTTGCCAATAGGCGAATGGAAATATGATGACACAAAACTTGATTCTGGCGATTTTCTCTTCGCTTCTGCGGCTGCCTATATCTTCATGAAAGAAGGAGATTTTGAACTCGTTGAAAACAAAGTTAGTTGCGACATTATTTTCTCATATTACTTTGGCGATAATGGAAAATGCACAATCAAAATTTCTTCATATTCTGAACTTGGAAAGAAAATAGCGGATGCAATCTGCAATGCAGAATGTCCTCTTGAAAATCTTTCTTTAGTTATAGTTTAAGTAAAGGGATTCAGTCACTTCTTCCTGCTTTGAATTCAAAATCTTGCTCACGGCAGAGTTTCCATTTGAGAGCGAAAGTTTCCGTTTATAAAGTTCTTTCGGCATATCGGAAAAATAATTCGTTCCTGCTCGTGACCCGTCAAAAGACAAAGCCCAAGAAATATTTCTCGAATTCAATTTGTCCAGTTCAGTAAAGAAATTCTGCAAGTCCAAATCTTTTATATAGCGGTTATGACTGTCGGCATAAGGCGGATCGAAATATACAAAATCCCCCTCTTTTGCCTGTGCTAAAGTTTCCTCGTAGCTCTGACATTCAAAATAAACGCCTTTGATTCTTTCGTGCCAAATCCGCACATTCTTTGCGAACATATCCGGCTTCATTCCTTGTCTTGAAAGATGAAAAGAATTGTTGAATTCTCCTTCTCCGTTGAAACGCACAATGCCATTTACGCACGTCCGCATTATAAAATTCAAATCAAGCGGATTGTGAGTTTTATTGAAACGAGAACGGCAATCGTAAAAAACTTTCGGCAAGCCGTCAGCATTTTTTATATGATTCAACTGCAACTGCTTGTATTCAACATTGAGGGCATTCCATTTTTCTGTGTAGTCGGAAATAACTTCTTCTGGCTCTGATTGAATCAATTTCCAAAGATTTATTAGCGGCTCGTAAATATCGGAAGCGACCGCCCCCTCATGTGCGAAAAGAAAAAGCAAAGCACCGCCACCCAAAAACGGCTCTAAATAGCGGTTATAAGATTTTGCCTCGCGGGCAATAAGCGGGGCTTGTTTTCGCTTGCTTCCAGTCCACTTTATGAGAGAGGGAATCGTCTTGTCTTTCGCAGGCATACACATTCTAATTTTCCTCGCTTACGCTATCAAACAGCGAAAGTCCATTGTTGCAATGATTCAGTCTTTCGTTCGCGATTTTTATATATTTATCTTCAAGCTCAAATCCCACATAATGCAGTCCATTCATTTTTGCCGCAACGCAGTCAGTTCCGCTTCCGACGAAAGGAACCAGAATAGTATCGCCCTCTTTTGCTGAAATATCGAGCATACGCTTAATGAGGCGGACAGGTTTTTGTGTCGGGTGTTTTCCGTAGGCAAGTTCTTCCTTTGACTTGTTGTTAGGCACGTCCCAGACAGTACGCATTTGTTTTCCGGCCTGCTTTAAATTATCTTCCGGAAAAGAAAGCGATTTTGATTTTTCATAGTCAAAATAATATTCCCGTTTTTTTGCAGTTCCTGTGTGTCCCCATAAGATTGTCTCGTGACTTGCGGTGAGTCTGCGTCCAGAGAGATTTGGAAAACTGTTACGCTTGTACCAGACAACTTCATTGATAATCTCAATGTTCTGCAGCTGTAAGATAAAGTTTATGATTCCAATGTTGTGATAAGTTCCGTGAATCCAAAAAGAACCTGTCGGCTTCACAAGTCTTTTTACCTCGCTGATCCAAGCTGAACAGAAATTGAAATATTCGATGAGTGGCATATTATCCCAATTTTCCATTACCTTAGACCAGTTTCCACCGAAGCCAGCGAGTTTCTCTGAGTTGTCCCATGACCAGTTTCCGCCAGAGCTAAGGTTATAAGGCGGGTCAATTATTGCGACATCAAATGAGTTTGAAGGGAGTTTTTTCATTTCCTCAATGCAGTTTCCCTTTATGATTGTGTCAATCGGGAGAGGATTTTCTAATTCAAGTTCCAGGGCATCAGCCATTTTGTTCCCCTTTCTGTAACAGTGAAAGGAACTTGTCCAGTTCTTCCTTGTCGTACATTCTGTAGCCGTTCAGCGGATTTCGGACGGCTTGAAATTTTCCTGCCTTATCCCAGTTTCGTAAAGTAAGAGGTGTTACACCAATATATTCTGCGGCCTGTGCTATTGTCATAAGATTCTGTAGATTCTTCATAAACATTGATAAACCTTGATAAAATATATCGTAAAGAATTAAGATTGGTCAATTAATAAAAAAGAAAATTTGATGTATAAAATACTATTTTCAAAGTTCAACACTAAGTAGAAATTTTATTGCGATTTTTTACAATTCAAAAAAGAAGAAAAATATTATTATTCTGATAACAAAGGCGTTGAAAGAATCCTAAGAGCAAGATGGGCTTTATGGAATTTTTTGACGCTTTTTTATTTTCGTGAAAGCGAGGTGAACTATGAAAAAGACAGTTAGAAATTTTGTTTTCGGTGTTGGACTTGTTTGCATGGCCGTTGCATTGAATTCTTGCAGCAAGAAAAAGGCGGAAGTTAAATATGAATATACAGGAAAACCTGAGTATGCGGAATTTGCAAATCAAGTAAAAGGCGTTTTAAAAGTCGGAATTGAATGTGCCTACGCTCCGTTCAACTGGACGCAGCCAACAAAAGAAATTCCCGGACATCCAGAACTGACTGCCGAGCCTATTTATGGTTCTGCGGATTACACTTACGGTTACGATGTTATTTTTTCAAAATTGCTTGCCGAAGAAATGGGGCTTAAACTTGAAATTCACAAGAACGACTGGGCTTCAATCTGGATGGGCTTAAAAGCAGGCGATTATGACCTTGTTGAGTCAGGAAGTATTTATTCTGAGGAACGAGATACTTTTCTTGATTATATCGATCCTTACTACAACCGGTTCAATGTTATCGTTGTAAAAAAAGGAAGTCCTTATGAAAAATACACAAGGCTTGAACAATTTAAAGGACTGAAATTTACAACGCAGATTAACACGAACTGGCCGGCATATATTAATCAAGTTCCAAATCCCGTAATTCTTCCGTATCCAGATACTTGCACAGAAGTAATTATGAAAGTTGCGATGGGCGATGTTGACTGCGGTGTAATGGACTGGCCGACAGCTTATTCAGGTTGTCTTTCAAATCCAAATGTTGTTATCTGCCAGCTTGAAAAGGGGTACGATTTTGTAACGCCGGAAGGAGCTTCTGATGTCTGCACGCCTTCTGTAATCGAAGGAAATACAGTTGCGGTAGAAGCGCTGAAAAAGGCAATGCACGCAATTGGCTGGAATCAGGAACTTATGGACAAATATATGAAATTGGCTATTGAAACACAGCCATTGAGCAACTAATTTAGCAATTAAAAATCTTGTGCTGTAAAAAACGGATGAATAGTCAATTTTCGCAGCACAATTTGCTATTTGTAGGTCAAAAGTAGAGTTTTTAGAAAAAAGATTATGTCTGATTAAGGTGCGCTTAAGTTCAAAACCTTGATTCAGCCATTTTTAAGGTTCGTATAAACCTTAAATAAAAGCGCAAGCGAAGTTGCAATTTGTGAAGATTTTGTGCGATAAGAACAGTTAAAGTTGCGTAGCAACCCAGACCAATGCAAACGAAGTGCGGGCACAACCATCTGAATAAATTGCAAATTCGCTGAAAGCGTTTTTTTTACAGTTATAAAAACTTGACTTTTTATAGGAGTCTTTATGAACGATAAAGGACTTTTTTATTGGGTTTGGTTTATCTTTAAAAATTATTGGAGCTACTTTCTAAAAGGAACGGTTCTTACTCTTGAAATTGCAATCATCGGTACAATTCTCGGTTATGTTTTAGGGTTTGCCATTGGATTGGTTCAGGCTACACCGGTTTCTAAAAGTGACAATCTAGTGCATAAAATAGGTTTTAGCGTATTAAAGCCTGTTTGCTCTGTTTTTGTCGCAATTTTCCGCGGAACTCCAATGATGGTTCAGGCAATGGTTTTTTATTACGGATTAAAAAATGCTGGAGTGGATGTTTCTCCGTTTCTGGCTTCTTTAATTGTTTTGATGATGAACACCGGAGCTTATATGGCGGAAACTGTCCGTGGAGGAATTATTTCTATTGATAAAGGTCAGTTTGAAGGCGGATTTGCGTTGGGAATGAGCCACACAAAGACAATGTTTGCTGTAATTCTTCCGCAGGCTTTCAGAAATATTGTTCCAGAGATGGTCAACCAGTTTTTGACCAACTTAAAAATGACTTCAGTATTGAATGTTATTGGCGTTTACGAGCTTTATTTTGCGACAAAAAGCGCGGCTGGAATTTATTACCGATACTTTGAATCTTATATTATTTGCGCAATTTTCTATTTTATCATTTGTACAGTCTTTACAAAGATTCTTAAAGTTGTGGAAAAGAAGGCTTTTCAGCAAAAGGATTATGAGCTTGCTGTTGAGTATATGAGTGGAGCGGCTGAATAGACGGGAGCTTTTTTATGGAAGAAAAAGAAACTAAAAACTGTGAACCGATTTTAAGGGTTGAGCATCTTGTAAAAAAATTTGGAAATCACGAAGTTTTAAAAGATTTGGATTTTACCGTAAATAAAGGCGAAGTTGTCTGCGTAATCGGTTCATCTGGTTCTGGAAAATCAACAATGCTTCGCTGCATAAACGGGCTGGAAATAAAAACCAGCGGAAAAATCATTTTTAATGGAAAAGAAGTCGGCACAAACTCAAAGGAACTTGCGAAATTCCGCACAAGAGTTGGAATGGTTTTTCAGTCATTTAATCTTTTCAATAATATGACAGTTCTGCAGAATTGCATGGCAGGAACAACAAAAGTCCTAAAAATGAAAAAAGAAGAGGCAGAATTTCTTGCGATAAAATATCTGCGGAAAGTCGGAATGGCTCCGTATATCAATGCTCATCCGGCGCAACTTTCTGGTGGTCAAAAGCAGCGGGTTGCAATCGCCCGCGCATTGACAATGCAGCCAGAAATGCTTTTGTTTGATGAACCGACTAGCGCGCTTGACCCGGAGATGGTTGGCGAAGTCCTAAATGTAATGAAAGATTTGGCGCAAGAAGGGCTGACAATGATGATTGTTACGCATGAAATGGCTTTTGCAAAAGATGTTTCAACGCGCACGATTTTTATGGATCAAGGTTTTATTGTAGAAAACGATTCTCCGGATGTTATTTTTACAAATCCAAAAACACCAAGAATGAAAGAATTCTTAAAAAGATATATGGAGGCATAAAATAAAAACAGCCAAAAATGGCGTCTGTTTTTATTTTATTAAGTTTGCGTTGCAAACTTATTTATAAACTGCAATTTCTCACTTTGTTGCGAAATTGCAATAAAAACTCAAATCGAAAGTTGAAACTTTCTCATTGATTTTTTATGGAGGAAATATGAGTGCAGAAAATTATACAATCACAATTGCCAGAGGTTTTGGTTCAGGTGGAAAGGAAATTGCTTCAACTGTTGCAAAGGAACTTGGAATCCACTGTTACGAAAACCGCATTTTAACGTTGGCATCGCAATTAAGTGGAATTGACCGCCAGCTTTTTGAGGAAGTAAATGAAAAGCTTCATCAGAAACATTCTGGAATCACATCGCTTTTACGTGGACTTCCAAGGCGGACAGTTGCAACTCCAGAAAAGAAAAAGTTTGCAAGCGATGACCAGCTTTACGAATATGAAAAACAAATTATCGAGGAGCTTGCAAATACAGAAAGCTGCGTAATTGTCGGAAAGGCTGCGGATTGGGTTTTAAAAGACCGTGAGCGAGTCCTAAGCGTTTATATCGAAGCTCCACGTTCATTTTGCCGTCCAAGAATCATGAAGCAGATGGGAGTAACAGCTGAAACGGCGGATATTTCAATTACAGAAACAGATAAGTACCGCGCGGAATATTACGAATATTACACGGGCGGAAACTATTGGACAAATCCAGTCAATTACGATTTGACTTTGAACACAGCCAGACTTGGAATTGATGGTTGTGTTGACATTATAAAGCACGCTTTGTTCACAAAGTTTCCAGATTTAATATCAGAAGCAAAATCAGAATCTAAGCCAAAAACTGAATAAATAATTGGAGGTCGTTATGTTTACATATCATATTCCGACAAAAGTTTACTTTGGAAAAGGACAGCTTGAAAATTTAGGGAATGTCGCAAAATCTTATGGAAAAAGAATTCTTTTGGTTTACGGCGGCGGTTCAATAAAAAAAACAGGCGTTTATGATTCAGTCTGCGGATATTTAAAGAAATCTGGAATGGAAATTTTCGAATGTTCAGGAATCGAGCCGAATCCAAAAGTTGAGTCTGTCCGCAAAGGAATTGAAATATGTAAACAGAATAAAATTGATGTTGTTTTAGCAGTTGGCGGCGGTTCTGTAATGGACGCTTCAAAATTTATTTCGATTGGTTCTTGCGTTGATTTTGATGTGTGGGATTTTATTTCAAAAAAACTTCCTGTGGAAAAAGCCCTTCCGCTTCTTTGCGTTTTAACCATTTCTGCAACTGGTTCGGAAATGGATAACACTGCGGTTTTGAACAATTCTGCAACGCAGGACAAGCTCGCCTTAATCAATGACATGCTGTTTCCAGTAGCATCGTTCTGCGACCCGGCCTTAACTTATTCCGTTGGGAAATACCAGACAGCTTGCGGCAGCGCGGACATTCTTAGCCATTTGTTTGAAGTCTATTTTAATTTCAATCAGGATTTGTATATGCTCGACACTCAAATGGAAGGAATGATGAAAACAGTCTTTAAGTATGCGCCGGTTGCCCTAAAAGAGCCGGAAAATTACGAGGCGCGGGCAAATTTAATGTGGACTTCAAGCTGGGCGATAAACGGCTATATTTACGGTTGCAACAAAAAACCTTGGAGCTGCCATGCGATGGAACATCAATTGAGCGGAGTTTACGATATTACTCACGGATTGGGGCTTGCAATTTTAACTCCGCATTGGATGGAATATGTTCTGAGTGAAGAAACTTTGCCGAAATTCTACGATTTTGCACTTAATGTCTGCGGAATTCCAAAAACTGAAGACAAACTGAAAGCTGCAAAACAAGGAATTGAATATGTAAAGAATTTCTTTTTTAATCAGCTTGAACTAAAAAATTCTTTGTCTGCAATCGGAATTGATGATAAAAATTTTGAAATGATGGCAAAAAAAGCTTGCGGCGCAAATGGATTCATCAATGGCTGGAAAAAACTTTATCCGGAAGATGTCTACAATATTTACAAGGCTAGTTTGTAAAACCTAGTGCTGGAGGGCAGATATTTTCATTTTCTTCTATATACTTTTTTTGTTCAATTTATTATAATCCTAAAGATTATGGAAACTATGGCAGAAAAAAAAATCTTGACATATATGGATTTTAATCTTTTGCTTATAAAAAATTTCAAATGAGAACTCTTCTACGAGGTCTCATTTTTTTTGCATAAAAATACTTGATAAAGGATAAAAATAAAATGACTGAAGTAAAAAAAGAACGACGCGTTTTTCATGTGGATCCGACTTACAAAATGGTAGACACTTGTGCCGGCGAGTTTAATGCGGAAACTCCTTATTTTTATGCTGGCTATGATAAAGAAAATGAGGCGGCAGAATTCCTTAAAGAAATGGAATCGAACAAAAAGCGCAGCTCAAAAGGAACAATCATTGTTTTGGGTTCAGGGCCAATCAGAATTGGGCAGGGAATCGAATTTGACTATGCGTCGGTTCAGTGCGTTTGGTCTTTGAAAAAACTTGGTTACGAAGTCGCAATCATCAATAATAATCCGGAAACTGTTTCAACAGATTTTGATACCGCCGACCGCTTGTATTTTGAGCCGCTTACTCCAGAGGATGTGATGGGCGTTATCAATACGGAAAAACCGGTTGGTGTTGTTGTTGCTTTTGGCGGCGGAACTGCAATCAAGCTTGCAAAGTTTCTTGACAGCCAGGGAATTAAAATTCTTGGAACAAGCGCAGATGCGATTGACCTTGCAGAAGACCGCGAGCGTTTTGAAGAACTTTGTGCAAAACTGAACATCAACCGTCCAAAAGGACTTACGGTAATGAACGAGGCAGAGGCGCTTGAGGCGACTGCAAAGCTCGGCTACCCGGTTTTGCTGCGTCCGTCTTACGTTCTTGGCGGCCAGAACATGATTGTTGCCTTTAACGATGATGACGTAAAAGAATACATGAAAATCATTCTTGCGCAGGGAATTGAAAATCCAGTTCTTATTGACCAGTACATGCAGGGAATTGAGCTTGAAGTTGACGGCATTTGCGACGGAGAAGATGTTCTTATCCCAGGAATTATGGAACACATTGAGCGAACTGGAATCCATTCCGGTGACAGTATTGCGGTTTATCCAAGCTGGAACTTGAACGACGTTCTTCGAGAAAAAATTATCCGGCAGTCAAGAGATTTGGCTATAAAACTTGGAACAAAAGGTTTAGTAAATATTCAGTATCTTATTTACAACAATGATTTGTATATTATTGAAGTAAATCCGCGGTCAAGCCGAACCGTTCCGTATATTTCAAAAGTTACCGGTGTTCCGATGGTTGATCTTGCCGTTCGTGCAATGCTCGGCGAAAAACTAAAAGACATGGGATATGGAACAGGCTTGTACAGAATTCCTCCGTATTTTGCTGTAAAAGTTCCGGTTTTCAGTTTTGAAAAACTGATGGATGTTGATACTCACCTTGGTCCAGAAATGAAGTCTACAGGTGAAGTTTTGGGAATCGCCTCTACAATGGAAGAAGCTCTGTTCAAAGGTCTTATTGGCGCGGGCTACAACATGAAGCGTTCGGGTGGTGTTTTGTTCAGCGTTAGAAAGACTGACCGCTATGAACTTCCAGAACTTGCTAGAAAATTCTACGACATGGGATTTAAGCTTTACGCAACAGAAGGAAACGCAAAAACCTTGCAGGACTTCGGAATGGAAGTTCAGGTTGTAAATAAAATCCACGAAAATCCAGAAGACAACCTTCTTACCCTTTTAGATTCTGGAAAAATCGACTACGTAATTTCGACTTCTGCAAAGGGGCGAAATCCTCGCCTTGATTCTGTAAAAATGCGTCGCCATGCAGTTGAACGCGACATTCCTTGCTTGACAGCAATCGATACCGCGAACGCATTGGCAAACTGTCTTATGAGCTACTACACGGCTGAAAATGTAGAGCTTATCAATATCAACGATTTGAGGACTAGCAAGCAAGAAATTAAGTTTACAAAAATGCAGTCAACTGGAAACGACTTTATAATAATCGATACTGCCGAACAAACTGTGAACAATCCTGCCGGTCTTGCAGTCCGCTTGTGCAACCGCCGTTCTGGAATTGGAGCTGATTCTTTAGTTTTAATTGAAAAAAGCGAAAAAGCCGACGCTGCGATGCGGTTTTTCAATCTTGATGGTTCAGAAGGCCGCATGGCAGGAAACGCTATACGAGCAGTGGCAAAATATCTTTACGACAACAATATCAATGGAATTGCCGATAAGCATAACAAAAATGAGCCGACGGCAAATCTTTCAATAGAAACCGCTTCTGGCATAAAAGAACTTACAGTCTATAAATTAAATGGAAAGGTTTCTTCTGTCGTTGTTGATATGGGAAAACCAGAATTCGAACCGGAAAAACTTCCTACAACATTAAAGGCTGTAGATTTAAATGTGGAAGGTCTTGCAAAAAAAGCCGTTGTAAATGTAGATTTGAACGTGGATGGCGAAGATTACGATGTTACTTGCGTAGGAATTGGAAATCCTCATTGCGTTGTTTTCTGTGGATTTGTAGACAAGGTTGAATTAGAAAAGCTTGGTCCTAAGTTTGAAAACCACCCAGCATTCCCTCAAAGGATTAACACGGAATTTGTACGCGTGGTAGGGCCAAATGAACTTAAAATGAGAACTTGGGAGCGCGGCAACGGAGAAACTCCTGCGTGCGGAACAGGTGCTTGTGCCGCAGTAGTTGCGGCAGTTTTGAACGGATACTGTAAAATGAATGAAAGTATTACAGTTGATGTTCGCGGGGGCAAAATGTTTGTAAAATACACTGGCGATACAGTTTATCTTACCGGCTCTACAGATTTTCTTTACGATGGCAAAGTAATTATATAATTTATAAGAAGTGGATTTCTTTTTATAATATTTTAGGCAGGGTGTTTTTATGAGTGTTATTTGCGAAATAAAAAAAATGAATAAAACAAAGCGATGTGTTCTTATTGCAGCCGTTGTTTTTGTTTTAGCATTTTTTTTGTTTTTTGCGTCTGGCTGTGCTTCTACAAAAATAAATAGCAAGAGCAAGTGCAACGATTATAGTATTTACGGATATACGTCTCAAATAAAAAGTTTAAAAGACAGAGTTATTTTCATACGGCTTTATAATCCGCAGTATAAAAATGTTCTTTCTCCATCAGCATTTCTTCAAAAAGGATGTGAAATAATCGAAACGAATGAAATTTATGCAAGCCATTCAGCAATCGGTTTTTCGTTGGTTGATGAATTTTACGGTCTTACCGCTTACGGAGAAAAAAAATTTAAGCTTGAGCAGTGCACAGACGTAAGCACTAATCCTTATATGAATTCTTGCGATCCAAATAAATCTATGCAAACTACATTTGCTCTTAAAGTTAATAAAAAAGAATATGATACTGCGCGTGAATTAACGCAAATGCTTTTAGATAGCGATTCTTCAGAGTATGATGTTTTGCAGAATTTTAAGATAGCTAGGAAAGGTCTTTCAAAAAAGTTTCTTATACCAAAAGATATGCAAAAAAAAATAAGCTATTCAGAAGATTTCAAAAATATAGAAGTCGTTGACGCAAATTTTAATATAAAGGATAACAAAAACTCTTTTGTTTGTTCGAGTTTAATAGCCTACATCCTAATAAATTCTGTAAAAGAAATAAGAAATTTTGTTTTATACAATGATTTGGACTATAAATATTTAACGCCAACAGATTTGTCTAACCTGCCAGGAATGGAAATGCTCTTTACCTCAAATTGGGCGGATTACAATGTTGCTGCAAATAAATACTTAGAAAAATATCCCGATTTTAAAATAGGCTTAAAATTACAAAAGAAAGAAAATTTAGCCTTGTCGGAAAATTAATAAACTTTTTCTCATATATGTTATAATAATCACTTATCGACCTTTTATAGGAGAATACAAAAACATGATTACTGGTGAAATTAAAAACAAAATAGATTCAATCTGGGATGACTTTTTTAGCGCAGGAATGTCTGAATATCTTACAGTCATTGAACAGTTTTCATATCTAATGTTCATACATTCTTTGGATCAGGTAGAAAACGAGACTGAACAGTTTGAAAGGTTTTCTGGCGAAAAAAAAGAGCATATTTTTCCTGCAGATAAACAGAATTATCGCTGGCATATTTTTAAGAATCTTCCAGAAGAAGAGCTCTTTTCTTTAATGGAAAAAGAAATTTTTCCATTTATCAAAACAATCAACACAAACGAAGAATCTGCTTTTGCCCGATACATGAAAGATGCGAACTTTACAATTCCAAGTCCACAGACGCTAAAAACCGTAATCACAAAGCTTGATGAACTTTTTGAAAATCCGGAAGTTCATGCTCGCGATATGCTTGGCGACATTTACGAATATGTGCTTAGTAAAATGAACAGTTCTGGTCAGGTTGGCATGTTCCGAACTCCAAAACAAATTCGCGACATGATGGTTCAACTTATTCAGCCGCAACCAATGGATACAATTTGCGATCCTGCTTGCGGCACAGCGGGCTTTCTTATCTCTTCTGCGGAATATATCCGCGACACGTATGGAAGCAAAATGGGCGAAAAAGAATGGGAACACTATTCAAAAGGACTTTTAACCGGTTTTGACACAGGTTCTACAATGCTCAAAATTTCCGCAATGAATCTTATGCTTCATTCTATACGTGAACCACACATTGCTTATCAGGACAGCGTAAGCAAAGCGAACGAAATTGAAGGTCAGTTTGATGTAATTCTTGCAAATCCGCCGTTTACAGGCAGCGTGAATAAATCAACAATTGCAGAAAGCCTTACAAACATCTGTTCTACAACAAAAACCGAATTGCTCTTCGTGGCTCTGTTTATCCGCATGCTTAAAAAGGGCGGTCGGTGCGCTTGCATTGTTCCAGATGGAGTTCTTTTTGGTTCAAGCAACGCGCATAAAGCTTTGCGAAAAGAACTGGTAGAAAATCACCAGCTGCAGGCAGTAATCAGTATGCCTAGCGGAGTATTCAAGCCTTACGCTGGAGTAAGCACAGGAATTTTAGTATTCACAAAAACAGGAGCCGGCGGAACAGAAAACGTATGGTTCTACGACATGAAGGCAGATGGATTTTCGCTTGACGACAAACGCCAGCCAACAGATGCAAATGACATTCCCGACATCATCAACCGCTTCCACAATCTTGAAAACGAAAAAGACTGCAAGAGAACGGAGCAGTCTTTCTTTGTTCCTAAATCAGAAATTGTAGAAAACGGCTACGACTTAAGTATCAACAAATATAAAGAAATCGTCTACGAAAAAGTTGAATATCCATCTCCATCAACGCTGATTTCTGAAATTGAAGAATTACAGAAAGAAATTTCAAATGACTTGGCGGACTTGAAAAAAATGCTGGAATAAGTTCTTTGGGGGATTATGGAAAAAAAAGAAATAAAAGCAGGTGAATCTAGTACGCTAGAGTTTAAGGAAACTTTGCCAACTGAAAGCAAAAAATATTTAAAAACAGTAGTCGCCTTTGCAAACTCAAAAGGCGGTCGGATTGTGTTTGGGATAAAAGATGATACGCTTGAAATTTTTGGCGTAGACAAAGACAAAATCTTTACTTATATGGATTCGATAGCAAATGCAATTGCAGAAAATTGTTCGCCAACAATTATTCCAGATATTCTTTTCCAGACAATTGACAATAAGACAATAATTATTGCAGAAGTTTATCCGGGGCAAAATAAACCATATTATCTAAAAAACGAAGGCATAACTGACGGAACTTACATAAGACTTGGAGCCACAACAAGAAGAGCAACGTATGAAAAAGTTCAAGAATTTATTCTTTACGGAAAGCATCAGTCTTATGATGAACTGCCTTTTACTGAAAATGAATTAAAAGAAGAAAAAATAAATCAACTTTGCAATGTAATTTCCAGTTATTCAAAAAAAGAAGTTACAAAAGAAAATTTAATAAGCTGGAAACTTCTTGTAAAGCAAAGCAATAGGCTTTTTGCTACAAATGCTTTTGAGCTACTAACAGATAACTCTTTTACTTTTGCAAAAACACAGTGTGCCCGGTTCAAAGGAACAGACAAAAATATTTTTATTGATAAAAAAGAATTTGAAGGTCCGCTTTATGAGCAAATGGAAGCTGCCTATAATTTTGTACTTTCCCACATTAATCTGAGTGCACATATAGAAGGACTTTTGCGTGTTGAAGATTACGAAATTCCTGCTGAAGCAATCCGTGAAATAATTATAAACGCAATTACCCATAGAAATTATCTTACTCCGTCATATATCCAAGTTGCAATTTTTGATGACAGAGTAGAAATTTCTAGCCCAGGAGGACTTTATGGCGGAATTACAATTGAAGAAATGAAAAATGGAAGTTCAAGTATCAGAAATAAAGTTCTTGCAGATATTTTTGCAAAGATGGAACTTGTAGAACATTGGGGAATTGGTATAAAAAAAGTTTTTTCTCTTTGCAAAGAAAAAGGCTTGAAAGAACCTGTTGTTGAAGAAAAAAATGAAAGTATTGTTGTGACTTTATGGCGTGTAACTACCCAAAAGACTACCCAAAAGACTACCCAAAAGACTACCCAAAAGACTACCCAAAAGACTACAGAAACAGAAGAAAAAATCTTGGCTTATCTTTATGAAAATAAAACAGCAACCCGAAATGAAATTGCATCTGCATTGGGTACAATTACCGCTGATGGCGTAAAATATAATCTAGCACAATTGCAGTCAAAAGGACTGTTAAAACGAGTTGGCGGCAGAAAAAACGGTTGTTGGGAAATTTGCTCAGATATAAAAGAATAAAAAGTAAAAAAGCGGAGACCTTAAAATGAAAACTGAAAGCACACAGATAAAGCTTTTCGAGGACAAGAAAGTCCGCTCAATCTGGGACAAAGAAACTGAAGAATGGTATTTTTCGGTGGTGGATGTTTGCAATGTTCTTTCCGAATCTGCAAGCAAAGACCCTGGAGCTTATTGGCGAAAACTAAAGCAACGCCTAAAGAAAGAAGGAAGCGAGGTCGTGACAAATTGTCACGGACTGAAAATGCCATCTGCAGACGGCAAAATGTACAAGACAGACTGTATGACAACCGAACAGCTTTTCCGCCTGATTCAGTCCATACCGTCTCCAAAGGCCGAGCCGTTCAAACTCTGGATGGCGCAGCAATCGCAAAAAATGCACGCATTGAACTTGAACAGAAAACAGGAAAAAAAGTCGTTACTCCTCTTAACGCAAGAGATGGAATTGGCTTAACAGAAGGTACAAAATCATCTGTATTTCTGGAAGATGAAGAAAGAAAATGATGAAATTTTTAGGAAAGTGGAAAAATGAAAACTGAAAATTGGAAAAAGGTAAGACTTGGGGATATTTTATTAATACAGAAAAAATCGAAGATAAAGGCTAGTGATGGTATTGAAAATGGTATTTATCCTTTTTTCACTTGCAGTAATGATATTGTAAGAACATATAATTCAGCACAATACAAAGGACCTGCCTTAATATTTGGTACGGGTGGAAAAGCAAGTGTTCATTTTTGTGATACAGAATTTTCTACTTCGACAGATTGTTTGACTTATTATCCAGTTTCTTCTGAAATAAATCTTGATTTAGTTAATCAATACATTCAGTCAAATATTTATCTATTGGAGAATGGTTTTAAAGGAGCTGGATTAAAACATGTTTCAAGAGATTATATTGCTAACATCGAAATTAATTTACCTGATATAAAAACTCAGGATTATATTGTGCAAAAATTGAATAAGGCAAAAAATATAATCAGTAATTCAAAAAAACTTCTAACAAAATACGACCTGCTCATCAAATCCCGGTTTATCGAGATGTTTGGGGATCCAGTTAGTAATCCTATGGGATGGGAAGAAGTTAAAATTACAGAACTATGCAAGAATCCAGATGATATAAAATGTGGACCTTTCGGAACTCAATTAAGCAAGGATGAATATCAAAAAGATGGTGTTCCTGTTTTTGGAATACCTCAAATCAATTCTTCCTTTAGAGTTTTACCAATTGATTTTTTAGCAAATTCAAAAGCTGAAAAGTTAGATGCCTATTCATTGATTTGTGGTGATATTGCAATGTCACGAAAAGGAAATGTCGGAAAATGTGCAATTTATTCTGGCAAGGAAAAAGGGATTATTCATTCTGATGTAGTAAGACTTCGTGTTGATAATACTGTTTGCAATTCTATTTATTTAATGAACCAACTACATATTAGTCCAAAAGTTGAAACTCAAATTTCCAATGTAAGTTCTGGTGCTATTATGGCAGGAATAAATGTTACAAAAATGAAAAACATCATTGTCTACAACCCACCCCTTTCCTTACAAACCGCCTTCGCCGCCTTCGTCCAACAAATCGACAAATCAAAATTTACCGTGCAGAAATCGCTTGAAAAGGCGGAAACCTTGTATAAATCTCTTATGCAGGAGTATTTTGCGTAGCAAATTCGGCAAGCTGTTTGCTGCGGCGAATATTTTGGATAATGTTTTATATAAAAATCACTTACAAAGAAGATTTTAAAAATTTTTCTCTTTTTTATTTTTTTGCTTGACAAGTAGAAAAAAAATAATGCTAAAATCAAATAAAACTTTTTTATTGGAGTGAAAATGAAGTTTAAACTAAAGGATTTTCTTGAACTTGACACAAAATCGTTATTTGCTGTAAATGGTGGTTCTGATTGCGGAGGTTCATCTAGTCCGTCTGGCGGAAGCAAAAAATCTAGTGGGGCTAGTCATTCAAAGGGAAGCGGAACTTACAGTGTTAGTGGAATAGGAATGCTAAATAATAATTCGCATGCAAGTTCTAGTTCATCAACTTCTGGTGGTTCTTGCAGTAGCAGCGATATAAAATCATCTTATGTACGAGAATTCGATAATGCAATAGTAACAGAATATAAAGACAAAAGTAGAAAATATGAATATGAAGATGGAAGAGTTGTTTATTATCCTGCTGTAGATCCAAAAAGAAACCCGGATACTTCTACAAGTACAACAACAAAAGGAGGCTATTGTAGCGGAGCTTCTGACGGAAAAACAAAATCTCCAAATCCGTATCTTCCAAAAAAAGAACCAGAAGATGACGCAAAAGATGATAATAATGGAAGTGGCTCTTCAACAACAGATACGATGCCACCTGCTCAAGAAACTGATGGCGGAAATGATGTTGGAAATGAGGAAAAAAAGGAAAAATTACATTTAATATCTGGAAATTTTGGTCAAATCACAGATGGTAGTTATGCAGATAATCTTACAATGCAGTGTTATAAGAATGAACCATATAAATATCAACCAGGAATTGATGAAAAAATGAATGATACTAAAGATTCCGATGGAAAAGTTATAGATGAAAATACTTTTTCAAAAGATGGTTGTAAAATGGCGGGAGCAGCAAAAATCGCTTCTGAAATAACAGGTGAAAATGTAAGTTTGTTGGATGTTAATAATAAATTTGATTCAAATAAAGACGGTTTACTGACACAAAAAGAAATTGAAACTGGACTTGAAAGTTTACTTGGTGAAGAATATGATGTGAAGTCGGATTTTTGGAAAGTACAGCTTTCGCCTGAAAAGTTAAATGAAATTTCAAGTGCAGACGATGCTAATACTACTTATGTACTTGGAAAGGCTGATTTTGGAGATTTGAATAACGATGGAAAAACTGACTATCATTGGATTGTTCTGGAAGGTTGGTCGATGAATAGCAATGGTCAAATACAGTTTAATTATGATGGTACAAGTGATAATGATGTGGGACGTACTTACATATTGGGCGAGTCTGATTTTAATAATAAAGTTTATGGAATTAAAGAGATTCAGACATTTACATTAACAAAAAAATAAGAAGGAGAGTGTAATAAAAACTTTGCCTGAGATAGCGTCAAAGTTTTTATTCACAAGTTTGCGTTGCAAACTTTCTTATCAACTGCCCATTCTCATTTCATTGCGAATGGGCATGAAAAGTCAAATCGAAAATTGAAATTTTCTCGTTGACTTTTTATGGGAGTCTTATATGAAAAAAGTATTACTAATATTGGCTATGTCTTTTGCGTTTACAAGTTGTTTTTCTCAAAAAAAGATAGAAAACTCAAAGCAAGCAGCAGAAGAAGAAGATCTTCAACCAGAAATTTATGAACATAATCAAGTGCTTAAGTTTACTGATTATGGGTTAGGAACAAGAATTTTAAAAGAACCGTTTTCGGAAAAAATTGTTCATCAAATACAGAGTGGTGATGAGGTAAAAATATCAGCGGTTTATATTTATCCACGTAAAGAAAACTTTTTAAAGGTTGAAACTTCGTCAGGGAAAAAAGGATATATAAGTATTAGAAAAGTTAATCCATATTATGGACCAAACTTTAGATTTGCAGAAAATATTAAGATTGATGGCAAAAATATAAGAATCTTGACATTTTCTGGGAATTACTGCGTTGCTGATTGTTTTATTTATTCCCTTCCGTCTGAAAATTCTTCTGTGATACATGAAATAACGCATGAAGAGGGTGGTAAATATTACGACGCTCTTGAAATAACAGAAGATTATAAGTGGATAAAAGTTAAGATAAAAGATTGGATAGGATGGGTAAAAGAAGAATGGATAAGTGTTGACAAAGGGGGACCTACTTTTGTTGGTCCTGCCAATATCATTCAATATCAACTGATAGGTCAGTATATGCCAAAATTTGAAATATAATTAATATTTTAATTTCATCTGATATTTCTTTTGTTTAATAATTTACTATGTCTCGTATAAAACAGGTTTTGCAGCACGATGAAACCGACTGTGGTGTTGCGTGCATTTCTATAATTTTGCAGTTTTACGGAAAAAATGTTCCACTAAGAAAAATCCGGGAAGTTTGCGGTACAGACGGTTCTGGCACTTCTGGATATGGGATTATAAAAGGTGCTGAAAGATTCGGACTTTCCTGTAAAGGTTTGATGTCACCGCAAAAAAATAAGATTAATGAAATTCCTTTGCCTGCGATTTTTCATATAAATGAACATGCTGAGCATTATGTTGTTGTTTATAAAGTTTCAAAGAAATTTATCTTTGTAAGCGCCCCTGCTTTTGGACTTAGAAAAATAAAATTATCCGATTTTTTTAATTGGTGGAGCGGTGTATTTTTTATACTTTTTCCTACTAGTGAATTTGAAAAAGGCAATGAAGAAAAAGGATTGCTTTTTAGATTTTTTACGCTTTTAAAGCCTCATAAAAAGCTAGTTTTTGAAGTTTTTTTAGCAAGCATTATGCTTTCGATTTTCGGAGTTTTTACATCATTTTATTTTAGGTTTTTGATAGATGAAGTTTTGTATTCAGAGATAAAATCAACGCTGAATCTTTGTTCTGTCTGTTATCTTCTGGTGATTATTTTTCAAACAGCGATTTCTTTTTGTCGTTCAGAAATAATTTTATATTTGGGAACAAAAATAGATGTTGCGCTTCTATGCGATTTTTTCTGTCATTTACTTCATCTTCCTATGGATTTTTTTTCAAAAAGAAAAACAGGCGAAATTCTTTCCAGGATAAATGATGCGGAAACTGTAAAAACAGCGGTCTCTTCAACAACTCTTTCTATTGCAATTGATTCGTTTATGCTTGTTGTAGGGGGAATTTTTCTTTTTAAGATGGGTTCACGACTTCTGCCTATTTCAATAATTCCTGTTGTAATTTCGGCACTTATAGTTTGGTGCTATGCAAATCCTTTTAAATTTAAAATTAAAAAACGTGCAATTATTGAGGCTGAAAAAAATGCCTCAATGTATGAAAGTATTAATGGTATTGCAACTATAAAAGCTCTTTCTGCAGAAGACAAGGCGTTTTCTAGGGTTGAAGAACGAATTGTAGACTCTGCTGAAAAATCTATTGAACTTGGAAAAATGGGGAATATTCAGAATTCTTTGCAGGATTTTGTTTCAAATTGTGGAACTTTAGCTCTTTATTGGGTTGGAAGTTTTTTGATTTTCAATGGAAAAATTTCATTGGGGCAACTAATTTCTTTTGTTACACTATCTGGCTTTTTCTTGAATCCTTTGAAAAGACTTTTAACAATGCAGCTTTATTTACAGGAAGTTTTTATTTCTGCACAAAGATTGACTGACATAATCGATATGGAAGAAGAGGCTTATGAAGAGGAAAATAAAGTTGAACCAGAATCGTTGAATGGGGAAATTGAATTTAAAGATGTTTCTTTTGCTTATGGAACAAGAGGTTATGCTGTTGAAAATATAAATTTGAGAATTTCTTCTGGACAGAAAGTTGCTTTTGTTGGAACTAGTGGTTCTGGGAAAACAACGCTCCTGAAATTGCTTATGAAGTTCTATAAATGTCAAGATGGAAAAATTCTTATAAATGGAACTGATATTTTTGACTATAAAACGGATTTTTACAGAGAAAAAATTGGATATGTTCCACAAGAAAGTTTGCTGTTTTCTGGAACAATTGCTGAAAATATTGCATGGGGAACAGAAAATGTGAATTTCAAAAAAATTGTTGCGGCAAGTATGGCGGCTCAGGCTTTTGAATTTATTGACCGTTTGCCTGAAAAATTTAACACATATATTGGAGAGCATGGTTCAACTCTTTCTGGAGGAGAACGCCAAAGAATTGCTCTTGCAAGAATTCTTTTAAGAAATCCTGAAATTTTAATCTTGGACGAGGCAACAGCCAGTTTGGATAGTATTTCTGAAAAAGCGATTATGGATACGATTTTTTCAATTATAAAAAATAAAACGACTATTATGGTTGCTCACAGGCTTTCTACAATAAAAAACTGCGATTTGATTTTTGTTTTTAATAAAGGTCATCTTGTAGAGCAAGGAACTCATAATCAGCTTTTAAGAAAAAATGGTTTTTATAAAAAATTATGGAGCGCGCAAAATCAGAATGAAAAAAATATTGGTTCTTCAGCATCAAAATAAAATGAAATATTCACGGGAATTTTTGCAGATAAAAATTCCAATTGAATTGAAAATACTTTTATATACAGTTACTTTATTTTTTATCATGTCAATTTTTATAATAACTTTTGGAAAAATTGATGATGTTGTAAAAGTGAATGGGATTGTGCGTACAAATCAGAATGTTTCTTCTGTGAAAAATGTAATTTCTGGAAAAATTGTTGAAAAAAATTACTTGCCAGGTCAAAAAGTCCAGAAAGGTGATTTTTTATATAAAATTGATTCTAGTGTTTATGATATTGAAAATGAAAAACTTAAATATGAAAAGTCTGCCCTGGAAGAAAAAATCAGCGGAATAAATTTTATTATAAAAAGTTATGCAATTCAGAAAAATATTGTTCCGAAAGAAAATAAGGCGGCTCATTCTAGATTTGAAAATTTTATAAAAAATTATGAAAAGTTTGATTTTCAGAAAAAGATTGCAGAAAAAGCTTTGAATGATGAAGAATCTTTGCCAAATGGATTAAGAATTCCTAGCAATATTGAACAGAAAAATCTTGAGTATGAATATTATAAAAAACAGCTTGAAAGTTATGGAACTGATTTTATTAGCACAATTAATAATGAAAAAAAGGAATTGGAACTTTCCTATGAACAATGTATACAGGAAATTCAAAAATTAGAAAAACAATATGAATTTTTAAAAGTTATGGCTCCTCTTTCTGGTTTTGTACAGGAGATTTCTTCTTTGAATATCGGTGATTATGTGGAATCTGGAAAAAGTGTGCTTAATATAGTTCCTGATGATTCCAAAAATTTTCGTATGGAAATGCAAGTTCAGCCAAAGGATATGGGTAAGATTAGGGAAAATTTAAAGGTAAAATATAGGCTTTCCGCCTTTCCGTATTTTGAATATAAGGGTGCAGCAGGGAGAGTTATTTCAATAGATCCCGACATCAGGTCTTCTGAAAATAATAAACTTTTTTATTGTGTTTATGCTGATATTGACCGAACGGAATTTTCATCTAAAAAAGAAGATGTTTTTCCGATTCGAGCGGGATTAGAAGCAAATTGTAGAATTGTTTTGGGAAATAATTCAATCTTATTCTTTATTCTACGAAAAATGAATTTTTTATATTGATTAAAAAGAAGGTGCGATAATGAAAAATTTTTGCATTCAGCCTGAAAATAAAGATTTCGTAGTTTTTTCAGTTTTAAATCAAATTTTTTTATACAGCGCAAATACTTTAAGTTATTTTCCAATTACAAACTGTGCAAAAGATATTTTGATAAATGGTATCAATCTTGAGGAAAAATATTCTGAAAATGAAATAAGTCTTACAAAAGAAAAATTAAAAGAATTTTCTAAAAATGGAATTCTTTCAAAATGTAAGGCACATGAAAAAGGTGAGATTTATTATAACGACTATTATTTGAAATTGGTTCTTTCTACTCGCTGTAATTTGCATTGTTCATACTGCTTTGCAAGGAAAAGTTCTGAATTTGATATGAATCTTGAAACTGCTAAAAAGGCAATTCTGTACTTTATTAATAAATTTGTTCCGGATAAAAAACGTAGAATTATAGTTGATTTATCAGGTTCGGGAGAACCTCTTTTAAAGTTAGACTTGATTTTAAAGATAAATGAATTTGTGCTTACATTAAAAGACAAATTAAAAATCAATATATTTTGTCAGTTTGCAACAAATGGAATGCTTTTAACAAATGAAATTTCTTCGATTTTAAAGAAAAATGGAATTTTATTTGGAGTGAGTTTGGATGGAAAAAAAGAGTTTTGCGAAAAATCAAGAATAGGATTGAATTATGAAATTGTTTCAAAAAATATAAATAATATTGAAAACAAAGATTTTTTTGGTATTGCCGCAACTTACTCAGCGCAAAACCATGATTTTTTACAGATTTTTAAGTTACTTAATTCTTTTAGTCCTGAAGTTATAGGAATGAAGCCTGTTCGGTTAAATGCAAGAAACTGTAATTCTGTAAACAAGGATTCAATCGAAGCTATAAAAAAGTCCTATGATATCTTTATAAAATGGCTTTATAAACAACTTTGTTTTGGAAATAAAAAATATTTTTATACTTTTTATAAAAGTGAAGATTTTCTTGCGAAATTTTTAAAGACAACTTTACATCCTGTTCGTATTTTTTACAGATGTTCTGCTGCCATAAATTCTTTTGCAGTTGATTCAAAAGAGAATATTCTGATTTGTCCTGCATTTGTTGAAAATAAAGAAGCAATACTGGGAAATCTTGATGAAGGTCTTTTTGAAGAAAAGAAAAAGATATTTGAAAATTTTTATGCAGATGAAATAATTTACTGCAAAAAATGCTGGGCAAGATATGTTTGTGGTGGAGAATGTTTTGCTGTAGGGTACGAAAACCATAAAATCTTTGAAAAGCCGGAAAAATCTATGTGCGAGCTAAAAAAATATCTTATTCAGCTTTCACTCTGGTTTTGGACAAACCTAAAATTTGAACATCTTGAAATATATAAAAGTTTTTTTTCACAATTATAAAAACTCGACTTGCTCATCAAATTAAAATTTACCGTGCAGAAATCGCTTAAAAAGAAGGTATGCCGATTGAGCAGGTTCAGAAGCTTTTGGGGCATCAAAAAATAGATACTACGATGGAATACGCTATCGTAGACCAGCAAAATGTGAAAAATTCACACAAAAAGTATCTGAGTTAATACAAAATTTAAGCATTTCGACTAATCGCAAAATCAAAATTTGAAATAGCAAATACCCTAAAAAGGTTGTATAATAAAGGGATGTTATTTTAAAAGGAAAGCAGTTTATGTCAAACTTTGATTTCTTGGCTTACGATAAAAACTATTCAGCCTTTAGCCAGATGGCCATTCAGGCAGAACTTCAGTATAACAAGAATACTGTGTTTGCAGCTTTTGCTGCCCGTAAATCTTTGGAACAAGCTGTAAAATGGATGTATTCTGTAGACAGGGATTTACATCGCCCTTATGATGATTCCATTCAAGTTCTTGTGCATGAACCAACTTTTGTAAATGCAGTTCCTTACGATATTCAAACAGCTATGCAGACAGTCATAAAAGTTGGGAACAGCGGTGTTCACGATACTTATGCCGTAGATAAAAAGTATGTTCTTCTTTCCTTAAAGGCACTCTTTAATGTTTTAAACTGGATTGACTACACATATGGAAAAGATTACGAGCAAAGGCACTTTGATGTAAATGCAATTCCTGCGAACAAGGTTGTAATTTCGGTTTCAAAAGCTACAAAGGCTAGCAGAGAAGAAATTCAAAAGTATAAAGACGAATTAGATAAAAAAGATAACACAATTGCAGAATTAATGAAGCAGCTTGAACAAGCTCAGGCGGCAATTCAAAATCGTAAAGAAAATCCAGCAAATAAATCAGAACTTAAGCTTGAAGACCTTAGCGAATTCCAAACTCGCAAGATGTTTATTGATGAAGATCTTAAAACTATCGGCTGGCGCATAGATGGAGTTCAAGTCGTTGAAGAATTTCCTGTAAACGACATGGAAAATATTCCGGGCAAAAAAGGGTTCATTGATTATGCCTTGTTTGGAAAAGATGGTTCTCCACTTGCTGTAATAGAAGCAAAGAAAACAACCAAAGATCCAAATATTGGTAAGCAGCAGGCGGTCTTGTACGCAGATTGCCTTGAACGAAAGTTTGGTCGCCGTCCGTTTATCTTTTATACCAATGGATTTGAAACCTTTTTCTGGGATGATTTGCAGTATGCGCCTAGAACTGTAAGCATGATTTTTAGCATGGATGATTTGCAGAAACTTATGGACCGTCGTGCGCTTAGACAAAATTTATCTGCTATAAAGATTAATGCAGATATTTCTGGACGCCCTTATCAGATGAAAGCAATACGTTCTGTTTGTTCAGAACTAGAAAAGAAGATTCGAAAATTCCTTCTTGTTATGGCAACAGGAACTGGAAAAACTCGCACTGCTATTTCTATTGTAGATGTATTAAGTCGTGGACACGCAATAACAAATGTCCTTTTTCTTGCAGACCGTATTCAATTAGTTGAGCAAGCGTATGAAGCTTTTAGAGATAACTGTCCAGAAACAACCATTTGCAATCTTTTAGATTCAAAAGACAAAGAACAGAACAAAGGGGCTAGAGTTGTCTTTAGTACATATCCTACAATTCTCAATGCCATTGATACAGAAAAAAATAAAGATGGAAACAGAACTTTTTCGCCTGCTCATTTTGATTTGATAATCATAGATGAAGCGCATCGTTCTATATTTAAAAAGTATAGAGCAATCTTTGAATACTTTGATGCTTATTTAGTAGGGCTTACAGCAACGCCTCGCCGCGATGTAGAAAAATCGACATTTGAATTCTTTGACCTTCAGAATAATGTTCCAACTGATGTTTATGAATACGAAACCGCAGTAAATGCAAACTACCTTGTTCCATATCATGCTATTGAAAAGACTTCAACTTTTATGGATGAAGGAATTAATCTGGATAATTTAACTGAGGAAGATTTAGAAAAAATCCGCCAAAAAGAAGAAGAAAGTGGAGAACCTTTTGAAGAAATTCCTCCTAAAGCGATTAATGAATATGTGTTCAACGAAAATACAACTCGCCAGGTTTTAGAAGATTTGATGTCTAAAGGAATAAAAACAGAAGGCGGCGACAAGCTTGGAAAGACTATTGTCTTTGCGTATAACAAAAATCATGCCCAGCATATTGTGGATACGTTTAATAAATATTGGCCTCAGTACAAGGGCAAGATGTGTCAGCGAATTGTTTGCGATGATTCAAAAGTAAAAGCGACAATCAAAGAGTTTAAGAAATCGGATTCTCAACTTCAAATAGCGGTTAGTGTCGATATGCTTGATACAGGCGTGGATATTCCAGAAGTTTTGAATCTTGTTTTTTATAAAAAAATTAGAAGCAAAATTAAGTTTTGGCAGATGATAGGTCGTGGCACTCGTCTTGCACCAAATTTAGTTTGTACTGATGAAACCGGCTCTTATATAGGCAAAAAGTATTTTTATATTTTTGACTATCTTAGAAACTTCGAATATTTCCGCGAGGAAAAAAATGGAATTGAAGGGGCGGCTGCAAAATCTCTTAGCGAAAGAATTTTTATCCATAAATGCGGAATTATTAAGCAGCTGCAGGATTCGGCTTGGGCAGACAAGAAATTTTTTGACTACAGGACACAACTTGTAAATGAAGTTCATGCGCAGATAGAAGCATTGAATACATCGCTCACACCGGTACATCTGGTGCAGAAACATATTTTAAAATTTCAGAATATTAAGTCGTTTGACTGTTTATCTGATGAAGATTTGCTTAATCTGAATACTCATATAGCACCGCTTGTTTTTTATGATGAAACTGACCAATACGCAAAAGGTTTTGACAATTTTTGTTATGGAATTATGGAAGCAAGCACTGCGGGGTTGTCAATTAATCTGTACAGAGCAAAAATAAAAATGGTCGCAGAACAGCTTTTAAGAAAAACCACCATTAATGCAGTAAATGAACATCTTGTTTTGTTGCAGAGACTTGCTATGAACGATTACTACGATGGTCTAACTGTTTTAGGCTTTGAAAAAATCAGAAAAGAAATTCGAAGTCTGGCGCAATTCGCTGTGGATAATATCAGAACTGAACCTATTTTTGTAAATTATGATGACAGTCTAGCAGATATTGATGTTCCTTTTGGAAGCGCAAATCCTTCTCCTGCAGACAATTTTGATGAATATAAGAAAAAAGTTGATTCATATCTTTCAGAACACATGAATGATCCGGCAATTAACAAGCTCAGAACAAATCAACGGCTTGCTCCAGAAGATTTTGCTAGGCTTAACCATATTTTTAAGGAAGAACTTGGAAATGAAGATATGTTCAACGAATTAAGCGAAGGTAAAGACATAGGATTTTTTATTCGACGAATAACAAAAATGGATCGAAATGCCATAAACGCAGTTTTTGCTGATTTTATTAATGATACAAATATGAATAATATGCAGATTGAATTTGTTCAAAGATTAATAGATATAATTGTTGAGCAAGGTGAAATCAACATAGAAGCACTTATGAAAGGAAGAGCCCCTTTTGACAGACCTAAATTTTTTACATTATTCGGTGTTGAAGCTCAAAATAAAATCTTTGCCGCAATAAAAACCATTAATCAAAATGCCATATAATTGCTAGAAAGTTGGAATTGCGATTTGTTTAAAAAGAATAAATTATGATTGAATCAATTGAACTTCTTCAAGTAAATGATGAACTTCTTGATGAAATCACTGGTGGTTGCTGATTATTTAGACTGGCATGGTGAAGGTTGTATTATAAAAATGAAATTTTATCGGTTCTAAATAAAAAAAGGACTACCCTAAGATAGTCCTTTTACATCTCCCACGGGAATTGAACCCATGTTGTCGGGATGAAAACCCGATGTCCTAACCACTAGACGAGGGAGACATATATATAGTTTTATACACTTTTATTGAACTTTAGTCAATAGACCTGCAGCCGTGTTATAAAAAATCTGAAACTTTTTTTTGTTTGTGTTATATTAAAGTTATGAAACAGAATACAAATTTTTTCATAAAGATTAAAAACTGTAATATTGAAAATAAAAAAGGCATTGTGCTTTCAAATATTTCTTGGCAAATGGAAGCGAAGCAGGCTTGGCTTGTTGTTGGACCAAATGGCGGCGGCAAGGCAGATTTTATAAAGGCTCTTGCGGGGCAATTATCTGTTAATCCAGCTCCTTGCTCATTAAATGCTGATGCCAAATCAGAAAATTCTATTTATGCAAATGCGTTTGCAAATAGCGTGGAAGTTGTTTCTTTGGAGCGAGCGGCGGCTCTTATTCAGGAAGAACGCGAGCTAGATGAAAGTGAGTATGTTGAAGGCGGAGTTGATGTAGGTCGAACTGGAAGAATTTTTATAGGGGAAGCTCTTGTAGGTTCAATAAAAAAAGGCTCTGTTTTTCCTGAAATTGTAAAACGGATTGAAACTTTGCCGGAGATAAAACTTTGCGGCGTAGAAAAAATCCTTGATCGCGGGCTAAAATATATGTCCACTGGCGAAATCCGGCGAACTCTTTTGGCAAGGGCCTTGCTTTCAAAAAAGAAGCTTCTAATTTTAAGCGACCCATTTGCGGGGCTTGATGTAGAAAGCCGCGCAATTCTTTTAGATTTTTTTAATACGATTGCCAAAAAACAGTTGCTTGAGGAAAAACTTGAATCTGCTTTTCCTAGAATAATTTTAAGCATGGAACGCTATACCGAAATTCCGCAAGTAATTACAAATGTAATTGAATTTTCAGATAAAAAAGTTTCTTTTTGCGGAAGCCGTCCTGATTTTGAAAAAATTATTTCTGAGCGTAATCAAAAAAATCTTGAAAATCGGGAGGCTGAAAAAAAAGCCTTTGCAGAAAGTGTAAAAAAACTTAGCAACGAAGTTGACGCTGTTATGGGCGTTGAAATTAATCAAAAAGAAGGCGACGTGCTTATCGATATGAAAAACGTGAATGTTGGCTGGGGCGACCATCAGGTTTTAAGGGATTTTAATTGGAAGCTTTGCCGCAACGAACATTGGCTTATACAAGGCCCAAACGGCTCTGGAAAAACAACTTTTTTGGAGCTAATAACTGGCGACAACATGCAAGTTTTTAGCAACGATATAAAGCTTTTTGGAGCCAGGCGCGGTTCTGGAGAAACCATTTGGGACATAAAGCATAAACTTGGAATAGTGTCTTACAGGCTTCATGTGGAATACCGGATGGTTGGCGGAACTTCCTTGCGAAACGTTATAATCAGCGGATTTCACGATTCAATTGGGTTATATGAAATGCCTACCGACGTTGAAATTGCCGCTGCGGAAAAATGGCTTGCTCTTGGAGGATTTTCTGGACGCGGTTCAGAAATGTTTGGCAATCTTAGTTACGGCGAGCAAAGGGCAATTTTAATTTTGCGGGCTGCTGTAAAGTGCCCTCAAATAATGATTCTTGATGAGCCTTGCCACGGTCTTGACGATTCTTTTAGAAATAAAATCCTAGACTTGCTTGAAATTATTGCCGAAAGCGGAACAACCACGCTTCTTCATGTAACGCATGAAATGAGCGAAGTTCTTCCTTGTGAAAAACATATTTTGCAGCTTGTTCCGAACGAAGAGCCAATGTACAGAATAAAGGTTTGCTAAAATGAAAAAGATTGTTTTATTTCTATTTATAAGCGTTTTTCTAGAGTCAGTTTTTGCAGGAGGAAAGGTTGACAGTGAATATTCTGCAGAATCACAACCCTTTAAACTTTCGTATAAACAAAAGAAAATCGAAGGAGAAAGCGTAGAATTTAGCGAAGTTTGGGGATGGGTTATGAAGGGGCGTGAACACGAGCTCGACAACGACTTTCCTTTGACGGACATAGGCTATTTCGCCGCGGAAGTAAATTCTTTTGGGGAGCTAGCGGATGTTCCAGAATGTGCCAAGTTGAATTCATTTTCCAGCAGGGTTCACCTTGTTTTAGTTTGTGACAGCAGAGCGCTTACTCATTTCTTGCTTAATCCAACGTTCGGACTTGTAGATAATTTTATTCAGGATGTTATGATTGCTTCTGAGCCGTTTGACGGCGTTCAAGTTGACTTTGAACTTATCCCAGCAGAGGATAGAGAAAATTTTCTTTCGTTTTTGAATACCCTTTCTGAAAAATGCAAAGAAAATGAAAAAATGTTTTCTGTTTGCGTGCCCGCCCGATTGCGAACAATTTCTGATGATGTTTTTCCGTACGAAGAAATTTCAAAAATCGCGGATAAAGTTATGGTTATGGCATACGATGAGCATTGGTCTACAAGCAAGAGCGGTCCTGTTGCAAGCGTGGAATGGTGCGAAAAAATTGCCGACTACGCAACTTCTGTAATTCCAAAAGAAAAGCTTGTTATGGGCTTGCCTTTTTATGGTCGGACTTGGGCAAATGAAAAGCCTGCGCAGGGATGGTATTTTTCTGGAATAAACAGAATTATTCGTGAATATAAGGCTGGCAAGGTTGAGTATGTAGAAGACGTTCCCTACGTAAATATTGACATGAAAGTGCATATTGACGCTTGGTTTGAAGATTCTTATTCCACAGTTGCAAAAATGCGCTTGTACAAATCAAAAAATGTGGAAAAAATTGCATTTTGGAGAATAGGGCAGGAAGACCCATCTGTGTGGAAATGGATTAAGGTTTTGCCAAAGAAACCAGAAATTGATATTGAACAAAATCTAGCGGATTTGGCCGTCTCCATCGATTAAATATTTCGTGGTAGTAAGCGCTTTTATTCCCATAGGTCCGCGGGCGTGGAGTTTCTGCGTGCTTATTCCTAGTTCTGCTCCAAAACCGAATTCTCCGCCGTCGGTGAACCTTGTGGAACTGTTCACATAAACGCAGGCGGCATCGATTTTTGCTTGAAATAAAGCGGCATTTCGGCGGTCTTCAGTTATAATCGACTCGCTGTGCTTGGTATTGTGAGTATTTATGTATTCAATCGCTTGGCTTACGTCTTCTACAATTTTTAAGGTACATTCGTAATCTAAGAATTCAAATCCAAAGTCGTTTTCCGTTGCATGAACCAAACTTTTACATTCGTTTTTTTCTAAAATCGAATAGCAAAGCTCATCTGCATGGAACGTAACTCTTTGGGCAAACTGTTTTTGCAAAAGGGGTAAAAACTTTTGGGCAATGTTTTTATGAACTAAAATACATTCGATTGCATTGCACACGCTTGGCCTTTGGATTTTTGCATTTTCTGCGATTTTTGCTGCCATTTCAAGATTTGCGCTTTCGTCTACAAAAAGGTGGCAAACTCCGCTGCCAGTTTCGATTACAGGTATTCGCGCGTTTGAAACAACTGTTTTTATAAGATTTTTTCCTCCGCGCGGAAGAACTACGTCGATTTTTCCAACCGCATTCAAAATTTGACTTACGTCTTCGTGGTTGTGTTTTTCTGTCTTTACAAGCTCTATTGCCTGCTCTACGCCGCACTCACATTCTTTTAACGCAACTTTTATAATTTCAACAATTGCTTTGTTTGAGTTATATGCGTTCGAAGAGCCTCGCAAAAGGATTGAATTTCCGCTTTTATAAGCAAGGCAAAATGCATCCACTGTTACATTTGGACGGCTTTCGTATATTATCGCAACAACTCCCAGTGGAACTCTAACCTGCCTAATGGTAAGCCCGTTAGGAGTTTTCCAGCCAGCGATTTCTTCGCCGATAGGGTCCGTTTGCGAAATAACAATTTTCATGCTTTCAAGAATTGAATCGATTCTCTTTTCATCAAGAGAAAGCCTGTCTATTAAAGATTCTTTTATGCCTTCGCTTTTAGCATTTTCAATGTCTATTTTATTTGCGGATAGAATTTTCTCTCTATTTTTATTAATAGCTTCGGCGACGGTTTGCAGGGCAAGATTTTTTTGGCAAGCGTTCTGCAGAGCTAGTTTCTCGCTTCCTTTTTTTAGTTCATCCGTAATTGAATTTATATCCATAGCGACTGATTAGTAGTTTGCAAGAAAGTACATTCCTAGCAGGATGGCATTAAGATTTTTTTGCAAGGACCAATGAGAAGCTTTTGGAAGGCTTGTTATGTACCACCAAAATATTCCGAATTCAGGATCAATTCTTAATGAATACTCGCAAAAATCTTCAGATTTTGTTTGCTGTCCGAACATAAGGTAAACGGCATTTGAAATTATTTCCAAAAAATCAGAGTAAGAGTTTGCAAGAGAATCTTGCGATTTTGAAAGTTTTTCAAGCTGAAATAAAAGCTGTTCTTTTAAAGTAATATCAGACTGTTCAACCCAAGTTTTTTGAATTAAAAGCTGAAGATTCTTAATAAAACTGCTGACAAGTTTATGCTCATTTTTTTCTTGCTCACTGCAAAAGTCTCCAGAAAAACCGAACATACTAGCGATTTTATTTACAGTATCTTTGTCATTATTTTCTGATGAAGAGAAACTTTCTACAGCGTTTACTGTATCAGAATCTACAAATTCTTCTATTAAAGTTCTTACTTTGTTAGATAATGCCATATAGGAATAATAATTTTTTATTAGATAATTTTCAAGTGGTATGAAAAGAGTTTAAAAAGAGTAAAAGAATTGTGAAAAACAGGGCTAAAAATCATTAAAGCCGCAGGTTGTTTAATTTTCAAAAATATAATAAGTTTAAAATGATTTTACGTTAGAGATGAACAACGGCGAGATTCCACGGAACAAGCTTTTTACTGACACTAAGGTGCAATAAAAATAACATCGACAGGTAATTTACAGAAAACATTTTTAGAGGTTTTTTATGAATCGCTATGTCAAGCGTTATTTTATTGACGCAATGAGTGGAATGGCGCAAGGACTTTTTGCGTCCTTGCTGGTTGGAACAATTGTAAAAACTTTAGGGCAACAACTTCTAAGGCTCGGTTCAAATCCTGTTTTTCAATTTTTTGTAGATGCTGGAACGTTTTGCAGCAATCCAAACGTTGTAGGCGCCGCTATGGCTATTGGAATTGGATATGCGATGTCTGTTCATGCACTGGTTCTTTTCAGCCTTGTTACTGTAGGGGCTGCGGCAAATATTCTTGGCGGGGCAGGCGGTCCTTTAGCGGTTCTTATAATTGCAATTGCAGCCGCAGAACTGGGAATGTTGGTTTCCAAAAAAACAAAGGTCGATATTTTAGTTACTCCTCTAGTTACTATTTGTGGCGGAGTTTTGCTAAGCGTCCTTTTTGCAAAATACATTGGAATAACAGCAACCTGGGTCGGCAAGCTGATTATGCTTGCAACTGAATTTCATCCGTTTGTAATGGGAATTCTAGTAAGCGTCATTGTTGGTATTGCACTTACGCTTCCGATTAGTTCTGCGGCAATTTGCGCGGCTTTTGGCCTTACAGGTCTTGCAGGCGGAGCGGCAGTTGCCGGTTGCTGCGCGCAGATGGTCGGCTTTGCCATTATGAGTTTTAAGGAAAATCGATGGGGAGGCTTAATAAGCCAAGGGCTAGGCACATCGATGCTGCAAATGCCGAATATAGTAAAAAATCCAAAGATTTGGATTGCCCCTACGCTTGCAAGTGCAATAACAGGACCAATTTCTACTTGCATATTTAAATTGCAGATGAACGGAGCGGCTGTTTCCAGTGGAATGGGAACTTGTGGATTGGTCGGACCGATTGGCATAATAACAGGCTGGTTTAGTCCTAGTCAGCAGGCTGTAGATTGGGCCGTTCACAGAGCTGGTGGCTCTTTGCATCAGGCCGCAGAAATCTCGCAAGAAAGTTTAGCGCATAATCCAAATTTTTTAGACTGGCTGGGCTTGGTTCTAGTCTGCTTTATTCTTCCTGGTGTAATAACATGGCTCTTTGGGCTTTTAGAAAGAAAGCTTGGCTGGATAAAAGAAGGCGATCTTCTATTGCCGCAATAAGTGCAGTAAAATAGATTTTAACTGTCTTTCAAAATAAATCCTTTGCAAGGCAGTTAAAATACTGAAGTCCTAATAATTTTTATATGCGAAGCCTTGCTTACAGAAAAGAACTTTATTTCCTCTGTTTGTTCAATTTGTAGTTTTAAAATTGTGTCGCTTGTTTGTTTTGATAGGGCAAGAGGCTTGCCTAAAAAAGTTCTGCTTTCTTTTGGATTTTTTTCTGATTGCAAGACTATTTCAATCAGGTCGCCTTTTTCAATAGCGTTTTCTATCAAGTGAATTTTTCCGCTATAGTTTATGCCATCTGCTTCAAGAATTTCAAACCGCACTGTTTCTGGCTTAAGCTGTTCTTCGTTTAAGATAATATTCCGTTTTATGCGGAGTTCTAAACATTCTTTTTGCTGAGCGGAAAGGTTCATTTCAGAAAGTTTTTTTATAAAAGAATTCTTTTTTGCATTTGCGTCTTGTTGCATTTTTAAAAGAGGTTTTTCATCTTCCTGGCTGGAAAAATCAAAACTGCTTTTTTCAATTTTTAAAAGAGGCATTTCTGCAACTTGGTGAACAGGAGCGGCAGTTTTTATATTTCCTAAAAATTCTAAGCCTAAGGATTTTAAAAGAGTGACAACATTGTCTTGCGGCTGCGAATCTAAAAGAAAAACACCAGGCGCAAGTTTCAGGTAAATATGCTTTTTTATTTTAGGATTGTTTTCAATAAGAAGCTCATTTTTTTCGTTTACTTTTAGCACAAACCCGCTGAACAGCATTGCAGAAGAATAAGCGTTTTGCCATTCTTCAATATTCATCGCTAGAATTTGCGGAATTTTATATGAACTAAACTCTTCAAGAAGTTCTATAATTTTTTTGGAGGAATAGTTTTTGTCAAAAGCACGGCTAATTGAAGTTCTGGTTATTTCAAATTCAGATACGGTGCTGCAGCTTTTTATGTTCATAAAAAGAATTAAAGGCATTAACTCTTTTAGTTTTAACCCAGGAAGAATTGTAATGTTCGTTCCTGCGTTTATATTTAGCAAGCCTTTTTTTGAAGCTGATACAGATTCGTTTTCTTGCAAAAATAATTCGGAAGCGCAAAATATTTTTTCATTGTTTGAAGATTTTCCAGTTTCCTCAAATATTCCAAAAATCTTTGCACATTCAAAAATGTTTTCAAAAATATCAGAGTTGTATTCAATGTTTTCCTGCTTGCTGTAGTACGACTGAATCATTCGGGAAAATCTTCCCGTTGGTAAAGAGTCTTGGCCGTTCTTTTTTTTGTTTAGCAAAAAAGCCATTCTTATTATGGAAGTTTTTGAAAATCCTTCTTTTGGAATAGAAGTTGCAACGTTCAAAAGAATTTGCGCCTGCTGGCGAAGATTTTCTCTGCTTAGGCGAATTGTTGCCGCAACCGCAAGAAATGCGCACTGCTTAAAGTGTTCAAGTTTTGAAAATGATAAAAAATTATCTTCATCTATGAAAATGCCTTTTTCGTTTTGCTTTATAAGGCTTAGATTAAAAAATGCTTTTAATAAATGTTCAAGACATTCTTTTTTTTCTGGGAAGATTGTTTCTAACTGTTCTAAATTCTTTTTTTTAATTGAAAAGGAATTTTTGCACATCTCCGGATTTTCGTAAATGTATGAAGCAAAAGAAGCTATAAAAAGCGGGCTTACAACAAAAGAAGCATTGTAAGTTCGTTCCGAATATGTTGGTATAGGAAGCAAACTTTGCACTTTGCAGTATGGGATAAAAACATCTTCTAAAAGAGGATTTATCTTTAGTTCAACCTTGTTTGTTTCCGGATTTTTATAAGTCCAAATTATCAAGCGCTCGTTTAAGTTTAAAAGCTCAGAATAAATATCAGAAAGAGAATATTCGGACTTAAAAAAATCAATTAGCGAAGCCTGCTCTAAATTTTCAATGTATAAAATGAGGCTGATAACCTTTATGTCAAGGTCGGAAAGAAAACTTAGGATAACATTTTTGTTTTGCTCTTTTCTAAAAATTGAACTTAGGCGTTCAATTAGATTCTGCTTGTTAAACGGTGTATGAATTTCTCCCAGATAAATTCTAATAATTTCAAAAAAACGCTCGTCGGGAAGAGTTTCTAAATATTCTCGCCACTGGATAATTCTTTTTACCTTAGGATTTTGCTGCGTTTGCAAGTTTAGCATATTTTCTCCGGAAGAGCGCAAGAAACCAATTCATCTAAATCTTTTTCTTGTGAGTATCTTATTATGCGGTAAGAATAGCCTTGTTCAGCCAGAAATTTTTGCCGATTTGAACCAAAATCTTCTTCTACCGTGTTTCGGGTTATAAGCGTAAAAAATCTTGAAGTGCGTTCCTTTGGGCGAAGAATTCTGCCTAGTCTTTGAGCTTCTTCCTGGCGGCTTCCAAAAGTTCCGCTAACCTGAATAGCCACAGAAGCGTCTGGTAAATCTATCGCAAAGTTTGCAACTTTTGAAACCACTAAAATATGGATTTTGCCTTCTCTAAATTCCTTGTAGATTTTGTCGCGCTCTGTGTTCGGTGTTTTTCCTGTGATTATCGGCGCATTAAGATTTTTTGCAAGCTCTTCCAGCTGATTAATGTACTGGCCAATTACAAGAATTTTGTCCTTAGGAAAGCGGTTTATAATTTGCTGGACTACGGCATATTTTTCAGGATTTTCGCTGGCAATTCTGTGCTTTATGCGAGGCTCTGCGACCGCGTACTCAATTTGTTTTTTTTCTGGAAGGTCCAGGCGGATTTCTACACATTCCGCCTTGGCAATCCAACCGCTGTGTTCAAGTTCTTTCCAAGGAACATCGTAACGCTTTGGTCCTACAAGACTAAAAACGTAACCTTCGCAACCATCTTCCCTAACCAGTGTCGCGGTAAGTCCTACGCGGCGAACGGTTTGCAGTTCGGCAACAACCCTAAACACGGGAGCCGGAAGCATATGCACTTCATCGTATATTATAAGTCCCCAGTGGCGTTTGCTAAAAAGAGAAAAATGCGGGTATGGTCCGACTTTATCTGGACGCCAAGTTAGAATTTGATATGTGGCAACCGTGACCTGTTTTATGGTTTTGTTTTCTCCAGTATATTCGGCAATCTGTTCTTCTGTTAAATTAGTTTTGTCTAAAAGTTCTTGAATCCATTGGTGAACCGCAGAAATGTTTGTTGTTACAATTAATGTATTTGTTTTTAGCAAATCCATTATTTTTATGCCGACGATTGTTTTTCCAGCTCCGCACGGAAGAACAATTGTGCCAAATCCGCTTCCAGGACCTTTGTTTCCTACAAGGGCAGCGGCCGCTTCTTCTTGATACTTTCGAATTTCAAAAGGCTTGCCGGACCTTGTGACTTGCCTAAGAGAAAAGTCCAAATGTTCTCCGTCCACAAGTGGAACATCATCCTTTACCGGCCACAATATTTTTAAAAGCTCTTGCTTTATGGTGCCGCGTTCGGTGACCTTTAATAAAAAGCAGAATCTCTTTTCTTTTTCAGAAAGATTTTGTCTAAGTTCTAAAGGAATTTTAGAGCTGTCGTATTCGCATGGAAAAAGAAGTTTTCTTAAACTTGGATTTGCCTTTATTTCAAGGTAAACAGGTTCAGAATTTGCTACAAGGTAAAGATACTGTTCTTTTATAGTTTTTTGTTCAGCTTTAGGTTCAGAAAGGTATGAAGGTTTTAAAGGAACTTCTTCTTCAGGACCGGGAATTAAGCGCAGTTTTCCAAAACGCTCGGCGGTTTCTTTTATCCAGACCGTTACAGACTGAGGAACATCGTAGCGAGCATACTTGTTTAAAACAGAAATTGCATCGTCGGCGCAAAAGCCAACACTTGCGGCATTCCATAAGGAAAGAGGTGTTAATCTATATGTGTGCAAATGTTCTGGAGAGCGTTCTAATTCGGCAAAAGGAATTAATTCATTGCGACATTCGTTTGCTAAAGGAGCGTGAACATCTAAAAGCAAAGTTCTATCCCCTTGAACAATTAAAGGATTATCCAACTGCATAACAGATTATTATATCGAATAGCTTGCAATTGCTCAATTGAATTGTTGACATCAATCGAATTGGCATAGAAAACTGTTTGCAAAAATTAAAACCATTTTATAGGCAGTTTCATTTCTGAAATTAATAAGAACGCAAAGCGTCTAAAATATTCATCAAGGCTTAATAAAATAAGAACATAGAAAATAAACGCAGAACATATAAAGATTAAAAACTTTGTCCTGCAGACTTTAAAATCAAATCCGCACGAAAATTGAAAAGTTGCAAAGAGCAAAACATAAAGTATAAGAAAGATTAAGAATTTGTCTTTTACCAAGAAAACAGAAATCAATGTTATTACCGTAAGAAGAATTGAAATTAGTTTGTTTATTCCATTTGCGGTTACAAGCGAAAAAACTATTTTATAAATAAGATAAGTTGCAAAAATACTGATAATTATAAAGATTGCAAGATTAGAAACTTCTTCTGTTTCTGGCAGAAGTTTTCCTAAAAAAATCAATTTTGCAGAATCAAAATCGAATTGTTCAAAATATGACTGTTTATTTTTAAAGTTTAAAAGTTCCGGGCGAATGCAAAAAAATAGTCCGCAAGAAAAAATCACTTCAAATATAACATCAAAAATGTTCAGAAAGGTACGAAAAATTCTTGGACCTTTTGATTTTAATCTGGCTTTTCTTTCTTCTGCTTGCTCATGTTTTTTGCGAAGTTTTTCCGCTCTTTTTTGTGCTTTTTCTTCTTTTTTTAATTGTCTGTTTTTATCTTTTTCAGTTCTAGCTTTTTTAAGTTCCATGTTTTTTGAAATAATTTTTAATTTTAATGAAATAAATATTTTTTTAATGCTTGAACCAGTTTTTCCAAAAAATAATTTAATATTCATCCAAACATTGGAAAAAGCTGTTTTACATTTTTCAAAAAAAGAATTCATAATTTCTCCCATAATAAGAAAGTTTGCAACGCAATTTCGCAACGAAGTGAGAAATTGCAGTTCATGGCGTTAGTTTTTAACAGTCTGAATAAAATAACTTATTTGCAAGTATATGTTGCGACTGTTTGATAAGAACCTGTTTTTGCAGAAGAAGCTCCTATGTTAATTTGAGAAGCGTTGCCTGGAACCGTAAAGTCCAAAGAAAATGTTCCATTCGCAGACTTTTGCATTTGTGCAAATTTTCCACCACAAATTACCGCAACAAAATTTTTGTTTGGACAATTAATTTCAAAATGATAGGTCTGACCTTTTTTTAAAGGCATTTCAATTGGACTAATCAATTTTGCTTCAAAGGAATTCGAATAAATTACTGGATAACGAATCTGGCTTGGTTCTTGGGCATTCACAAAAAATTCCGCGCATGAAGAGCCTCGATTTTCTGTTTTTTTACGATAAAAAGCCTGAATTTGATAATTTCCAACTTCTGGAAATTGAATTGTCGTTAAAGCTTTGTTTCCATCAATTTCTGTAAAAATAAGATTTTCTAAACGTCTGTTCTTTTCTATTAGAGTTACATAAAAGTCTAAAATATAGTTTTTCTGAATTTCATATTCAAATCGAATTGAACTTAACGCTGTATTTGTTTTTTGGGGTAATTCCGCGTTTTCAATTTTAAAATTTTCAGCAGTTTCAAAAAACTTAGGCTGAAAATTTGCGAGTTGCAAGAATTCCGAGTTTGAGACAGGTTCTTTTAAAAGCTGTTGATTTTGTTTTTCTGGCAAGTGTGTAAAAATAAAGTGTTCTGGTTTTATAAAAAGCCAGTCGGTTGTGTATTTTTGAACCGAATTTTTCCCGCTCATATAACCAGAATCCCAAGTGCTATCGATAAAATAATATGCGTTTTCAATCTTAACCATGTTCCAGGCATGATTTGAAATCGTATTGTTTTCTGTTAAAAGTGAAATGCCGACTCCGCGAGCATAGCCAGCAACCTTTGAATTCTGAAAATTTAAGGTATCCAAGAATTTCTTTAAAAGATTTGAATAGCCTTCGCAAACCGCATAGCCAGTTTTTAAAACATTCTCGTAATTTTGAGGTGGAACAGTTCCTGCCCAAAAATTCTTCGCATCGTATTTTATATTCAAAGCGACAATATCATGAGCGATTTTTACTTTTTCAAAATCATCGGCAGAATTTGAGTTTATAAACTCGCAGCATTTATTTACGTATTCCGCTGGATTTGAGATTTTCAGTTTTGTGATATTTGCAGGAACTTTCTTTGCTACAGGATGTGGTATGTCTGTTCTAAAAGAATAGGCCTTTGAGTAGTCATCAGGAATTTTATACATGGTTGAAGAAATTTTTGTTATCGTTTGGCTTTCATTACTTTGAACTGAGGAATTTTTACTCCCGGAAAGAGAAGAAATTGTTTCTTTCAAAAAATCAATAGTTGCACAAGAAGAAAAAATAAAATTCAATATTACGCAAAAGGTTATTAAAAGGAACTTTGATTTAGATTTCATAAAAACATTTTAACACAAAAACCGTAAAAAGCAACGTTATAAGTAATAAATACTACTTTTAAAAGAGTTCTAAAAAATAAAAATGTCTGCATAATTTTTACTTATGAACGCAAACAAATCTGATGTTGCACAAATCTTTGCTCAGAATTTAAAAAAACATAGAAAAAGAATTGGACTAACGCAAAAACAGCTTTCAGAACGTTTGGAAATTTCCCAAAAGCACCTTTCTTTTATTGAAACAGGTGTTCAATTTGCTTCTGCCTCATTAATTGACAAAATCTGCAAAGAGTTAAATATTTCGTGCGGAGATTTGTTTGCAAGCGAAAAAGACGTCAATATAAAAGAAGTGAATATGATTTGCGCAATGATGCAGAATATTGTTATGCCTCGCTTTTTAGCTCTAGAATCAAAACTTCAAGAAATAGAAAAAAGTCTAAATTCAAATAAACAATAGATTCCACCTTGATATTTGATAATTGCCCGAAAGAGAATGTCTTATTAGCCCAAAAGTTCGAATTTTTTATAACTGTTAAAATGGTTTTCAGCGAATTTACAATTTGTTCAGATGTATTGAAAATGGGTATATAGAAAAAACACTTTTTCAAGTGTAAAATAAGATTAAGTCAAAATTCAGGAATAACAGATGGCAGAAAAAACGGTTGCTGGGAAATTCAGTCAGATGTAAAGGAATAGAAATTTGAATACAACAACATTGGAGATAGCAGTATTAAAATCGCAGATTATGTAGAAAATCAAATAAAAGGACTTTGGGGAACCGATTTTGATGAAAATGGTATTTCTGTGATTAAGACAAGTAATCTAACTTATGAAGGCTATATTAATTATTCAGATATTTGTAAACGAAATATCACTGAAGAACAGGTTAATGGATGTTATTTGAAATCTGGAGATTTGCTTATTGAAAAAAGTGGCGGAGCAAAAACTCATTCCGTTGGTTATGTTAGTTACTTTGAAGGGGAAGAAAATAAATTTGTTTGCAATAACTTCATTTTGGCTTTGCGACCAAAGAATATAATTATAAGTTCATATCAGCAAGAAATATAAAAAATGGCAAAATCGATTTGACTGACACCAAGTTTATTACGGAAGAAGAGTATCAGATAATTCAGAAACGTTGCCGAATTGAAACTGGAGATGTATTACTAACAAAAAGCGGAAGCCTTGTACAAATCGCTTATGCAGGAGTATTTTGCGTAGCAAAATTCGGCAAGCAACTTGCTGCGACGAATATTTTGGCTAGCAAATTCAGCTTTTAAGTGTTATATTTTTAATGGAGGCAGAAAATGGTTGTGGTATCGTACTCAGATTTTTTTGAAAATCCTTCAAAATTTAAAGAATGTGCTTCTCGATTTGGAATAAAAATTTTACCTCAAAAAAAACAAAAAAAGCTTTCATATCGAGTTCAAAAAAAACTAAATTCCCTTAATGCTATTGTGGGCTTGATTCCAACTGAAATAAACGCCGAAGAATTATTGCAAAAAAGGAAATTTGAAAATTGAAGATTTTTATAGATACAAACATCATTATTGATGTTCTTAATAAAAGAGAAGATTTTTTTCAAGATTCTTTTTTAGTTTTACAAAAAGTGTTTCAAAACTATCACGGTGTTGTATCAACACAAACTATTACAGATACAGTTTATATAACAAGAAAGTCTTTTGGAGATTCTACTCAACAAAAAAAGATTATTGAAAATTTCTTTGAAAGTTTTGGCGTTATTTCTGTATCAAGAAAAGAAATAAAAAAAGCATTTCAATCGCCAATGGTTGATTTTGAAGATGCTGTACAATCATTCTGTGCTGGAAAAGCCAAAGCAAAAGTTATTGTTACAAGAAATGTAAAAGACTATAAATTTTCAACAATAAAAGCTGTTACTCCCAAAGAATTCTTACAAAATTTTTAACAGAAAACAGTTTTTGATGAATGTTTTAAACAAAGTATTTTTAATTTTATAGGAAATTTACCGTGCAGAAATCGCTTATGCAGGAGTATTTTGCGTAGCAAAATTCGGCAAGCAACTTGCTGCGGCGAATATTTTGGATAAAATCCTTGACTTTTTATCATTATGTTAATGGATAATTGCCCAAAACAGAATATCTTATTAAAATAGAAGAAATTTGTTGTTTTTGAACAAAAAAATGTGGCTCTTGTGCCACCGGGATGGAAATATAATGGAAAATTCTAAACGAACTGTAACTTGCGGCGAGCTTACAAAGGCTGACGTTGGCAAGAAAGTTGTATTGAACGGCTGGGTTAGCCGAACACGCGACTTGGGCGGACTTGTTTTTATCCGTCTTCGCGACCGCTATGGAATCACACAGGTGATGGTCGGCGACAATGCTTCGGACGAGGTAAAAAAAATCGCCGCTTCCTTAAAGTCTGAATATTGTATCGCTGTTGAAGGAATTGTTGCGGCCCGCGCGGAAAAAGACGTGAACAAGGACATGGCGACCGGCGAGATTGAAGTTGAGGCGAGTGACATCGAAATCTTCACAACTTCTCAGGAATTGCCTTTTTCTATTGAGGAAGTTCGCCAGAAGGACGGAACAGTTGTTCTTCCAAACGAGGATTTGCGCCTTAAATACCGCTACCTTGACCTTCGCCGCGAGCCTATGCAGCACAACATCATCTTGCGCTCGGCTGTAACTTTTGCAACCCGCGAATTCTTGACTTCAAAAGGATTTTTGGAAATTGAAACTCCTACATTCATAAAATCCACTCCGGAAGGCGCGCGCGACTACCTTGTTCCGAGCCGTGTTCACCCTGGAAAATTCTATTCCTTGCCGCAGTCGCCGCAGCTTTACAAGCAGCTTCTGATGGTTTCGGGCTTTGACAAGTATTTTCAGATTGCGCGCTGCTACCGCGACGAGGACGCGCGCGGAGACCGCCAGCCGGAATTCACCCAGATTGATATGGAAATGTCATTCACAAACCGCGAGGAAGTTCTTGAGACAACCGAAGAGCTTATGCGCCATATTTTCAAGAAAACCTTGAACTACGAACTTCCAGTTCACTTTGACAGAATCAGCTGGGACGACGCTTTTGACCTTTACGGAAGCGACAAGCCGGACTTGCGTTTTGACATGAAGATGCTGGATGCGGCATTTATGGCGGATTTGAGCGACTTTAACGCATTCAAGGCGGGAGCCGCAAACGCAGACAAGAACATTGAGCGCCACAAGAGAAGCGGACTTAAAGCCCTTGTTGTAAAGAACGCGGCGGACAAATATTCAAGAAAGCACATTGAAGCTTTGGAGGCAGTCGCGAAAATCAACCACGCGAAAGGCCTTGCCTGGATGAAGGTTGACGCAGAAGGAAAATTTGAAGGCGGAATCTCTAAGTTCTTTGCCGGAAAAGAAGCGGAAATCTGCTCAAAGCTCGGAGCAGAAAAGAACGACCTTCTTCTGTTTGTAAGCGATGAAAAATGGCAGACAGCATGCGTCGCGCTCGGAGCAGTGCGCAAGCAGCTTGGAAAAGACCTGAACCTTTACAACCCGAAAGACGAATTCCACTTTGCATGGATTATAGACTTCCCGTACTTTGCTTGGAACGAGGAAGAAAACCACTGGGAAACAGAGCACCATATGTTCACGCTTCCGCAGAAAAAATACTGGGACACTTTGGAAAGCGACCCGGGAGCTGTAAAAGGCGACCTTTACGACCTTGTCCTGAACGGCTACGAGCTTGCTTCAGGCTCAATGCGTATCAACGACCCGGCATTGCAGGAGCGGATTTTTGAAATCGTAGGCTACAGCCGCGAGCGTGCAGAAAAAGCGTTCGGCTTCCTTGTTCAGGCATTCAAGTTCGGCGCGCCGCCGCACGGAGGAATCGCACCGGGACTCGACCGCCTTATCATGCTCATGTGCCACGAGGAAAGCATCCACGAAGTAATCGCCTTCCCGAAGAACAATCTGGCGGCTTCTCCTATGGACGAGTGTCCAAGCGCAGTTGACCAAAGCCAATTGGACGACTTGCATTTAAAGTGCACAGAAATTGAGAAGTAATATGCGCGAGTTTTCCGCAGGGAAAACTCGGTAAGCAAGACGCGAAGCGGATTGCGGCATTTGCATATCACGATTTCTGACCCGGAAAAATAAAATGCTATAAAACAAAAGCGGGGCGTAAAAGCACCGCTTTTTTGTTTGTGCGGAAAGATTAATTTTTCTGCCTTTGTGCGGCTCGGAAAGATATTTTTTTATTCATCATAACCACTGCAAACTTTATTCTTTTTAGAACGTACTTTGCAGTGGTTGATTGCATAAACTTATTTCTCCTCCGCTCATCAGGCGAATCCATTCGTTGCGGTTGCGGACGTTGCATTTTTCGTAGATGTGCTGGATGTGCGTTGCGACGGTGCTTATGGCGATGAACAGCTGCTCGGCGATTTGTTTGTTGCTATAGTTTTCGTACAGAAGGTTGGCGATTTCGATTTCTCGTTTTGAAAGGTTGAACATTTTGTAGTATTCTTGGCGCATTTTTTGTGCGGAGCGGGATTTTTCTTCTTTTGGATTTTGTGGCTTCCAGAATTCTTGTTTTTGTGCCGCCGGCAATTGTTCCGTTTGCGGATGTGCTGTTTTTCCGGCAAAGTTTCTGTGCATTCCGCTTTCCGTCTGTTCATTCACAAAATCGGTTATGGTTTTTGCAAAATCTTTCCTCACATTCACGCACAAATAAAGAATTGAATAAATCTTCATCAGCAGTTCTTCCTGCGAAAACGGCTTAAAAATGTAGTCGATAACGCCTTGTTTTATAAAAGAATTTTTCAGCGCAATATCCTGAACACCGGTTAAAAACAGAAAAGGGATATTTTTCAGGTTTTCATCGTTGTGGCAAAAATCAAAGAATGCTTTTCCTCCCATAACTGGCATTACCATGTCAGAAATTATCAAATCCGGCACATTCTGAGTAATTTTACCAAGCGCGTCTTTTCCGTTTGTTGCCGTAATCACTGAGCAATATGGTTTTAAAAGCTCGGAAATATTCTTAAGCAGGGAAATATTGTCCTCAACAACAAGAATCAGTTTTTTTGACATTAAATTTTTCAACTGGGAATCAAAATTTCCGTCATTGAAAAGTTTTTTGTCAAAAAGAATTTTGTTGTAATCTTTTGCCACAGAAAATTTCTGGAGATTTCCGTTTTCAAAATCGCAAGGATTCAGTTTTAATCTTGATTCAAAAACGACTTTGCAAAGATTTGTGGCAGTTTCATTTTTAATGGCGATTTCCTTTTTGTTTTTGCAAGGATTTTTTTCTTGAGTTTCGCCTTGATTTTTATTCTGATTTTCCAGCGGAATGCAAAAAGCCCGGCAACTTCCGCTGTAAAGTTTGCATATTCGCCGCACAAGATGAAGCCCGATTCCCAAGCCGCGGATATTTTCCGCAATGTTTTTGCCTCTTTCGCCAAAATTAAAAAGCGATTCCAGGTTTTGTCCCAAAATATTTTCAGAAAAATTAGAAACTTGATAAACCAGCTCGTTTTTCAGTTCATCGTATTCAATATTTATGCTGATTGCACCGTTTTCTACAGAATATTTTAGCGCGTTGTCAATCAGATTTGTAAAAACCGTCTCCAAAAAAAGCGGAAAAACCGAAACGCAAAGTTTTTCTTTGCATGAAGAAAAATAATTTATCTCAATTCCTTTAAACTCTGAATACGGAACAAAATTGTCCATAATCTGCTGAAAAATCTGCATAACGCAGACCGGCTTACACAGTCTTGAAATTTTTTTAACGTCCTGCTCCTGTTCTTCAAGCGAATTTACCATCAAAGCAATGTTTTTTAGCCGCGAAATGTTTCCTTTTACGGATTTCAGGCAGGAAAAAATCTCTTTTGAATTTTCATCAGTCCAGCTCCCCCCCCCCCCCGAACTTTTTGGCTTTCCAGCGCGTCAACAGAATTTTGAATCAAAGTGATTGGTGCAAGCAACTCGTGGGCAGAAGCCTTTAGAAAGTAAGAAGATTCGCGGTACATGTTGAATTCTAGCTCCTTCTGCCTGATTTTAATAAAAACGCTCAGACTGTAGATAAAAATATGGAAGATAAAGCAGATGTCGTAGCCAAAATAATAGTCGTTGTCAAAAATCGCCAGAAGAGAATTCACGTTGTATTTTAGGCGAAGCAGATGCAGCGACTGCCTGAAAATTATGTAGCAGAAAAGCGGAATCCAGGAGCAAATCAGCAGAATTGGAATTGATTTTTTCCTAAGCGCGGACAAAATCATAATTGCCGAGCAGAAAAAACAGCCAAAAATCAAAAAACAAATCGTTGTGATGTAGGAAATTTTTATATTTTGGACAAAACCGTAAAGAACAACGGAAACTGCACACGCCGCGCAAAGAATTATTAGAATCGCCTTGTAAAAATTGCCGTTTTTGTTGAACGAAAGATTCTGAAGAAACAAAATCTGCGAAAAAAGCAAGCCAATGCAGCACACAACATAACTGAACCTAGAAAAAAACAGCGAGGAGCAGAAGTTGTTCCAAATGTAAGTGCAGCCAAGACCTTTCATTGCGACTTGATAAAGGCAGAAACACAAACTCATCAGGCTTAGATACAGAAAAAGTTTTTCTTTTGAACTGATGAAAAACAGAAACAGAACGAAAAACGCAAGAAACATCAGCGAAACAAAAATTATATGAACAAAAGAAAATTTTTCGATCTGCTCAAAAAATTGCGGGAGCGCAAAAAATCTAAAAACTAGTGAAATTGAATCGGAACTTTTTATTTTTAGCACAAAAAATTCGTCGCCGGCGTTTTTCTGTGGAATCTGAACAAAACTTCGCCACGATTTTATGTTTTTTTCTGAATTTTTTACCTGTCGCCCGGTAGAATCCGTTTTTTTCCATTTTTCGCCACTAAGAACAAAAAGTTCAGCGCGGTCAACAAGCTCCGGTCCCAAATCCAAAATCTGAAAATCCTGTGTGTTTTTTGAATCCGCCGAATCAGAATATTTTTGCAGCAAAATCCAAAGCGTTCCATTCACAAATCCAGGTGAAAATCTGAATTCGTCTTTAATTTGCGTTCCGTTTTTTATAATTTCGCTGCTGGCATTTTTGTCTAGCTCCTCGGAAACCTCTTGGATTTGCAGCTCAGATTTTACATCAACTATATAGAAGATATTTTTTATTTTTTGCGATTCAGAAAGGGCAGGGCGAGAAAAAATCGGGAAAGTGGAGAAGAGTAGAAAAATTATAAAAAGATGAAAATGTGTTTTGCAAGACATCGAACAAAATATTTCCTGAATGAACTAAAATTTACAAAAAATTATTTTATATTAAAATTTATAAAATCCCTAGACTGTTTTTTTGAAGGCTAGGGATTTTATAAATTTTCTTTAGTGCGAAATTTTATTGATTGTTGGAATTTTCTTTTGGAGTTCTTGGTGCAACTTCACTGTTTCTTTCCCAGCTATCTTGATAACCTTGTATGCAGTCATATTTTCTTTTGTTATTTTGTTCTTCAACGGTAGAGCTATGATGAGGATTCTTATTGTAATCTTGATTTCCATTGCAATAAGAAGGATCATAATTACCACCTTTTGTATAATCATTTGTTGCATGATTATAACCGTTATAGTAGTCTCCGCTTTTTGTCTCTGCAAAACCAAAACCCATTCCAATGGTCAATAAAACCAAAGTTCCTAAAATAATTTTTTTCATAATTAATACTCCTTGCTTGCAAATAAGATTTTTTCTCCAATTATAAGCGGATTTTTATAAATCGATTTTGTATCCAACTACAGTTTTTTGAATATTTGTTGCAAATACTATGTTTGATAAAATTGGATCATTTTGAATCTTGCTTATAGGTATATATTCATAATGTCCTTCGTTTGGAATACACAAAGCAATAATAGTTGGAATTAAGCAAAGTCCTGCACTGACTCCACCAGTAAGTGCTAATATACCATTTGCTTCTGGATATAAAAACTCTAGACAAGCAAGTCCTCCAGAAAATATGGTGCCAACCAAACCTGGCCAAAAAAGAATCATTTTTTCACGACTCCAACCTTCATCTACCCAAATCCTTTTTGATGTTTCATTTTTTACTAACTCAAAATTAGAGTTTATTTGAGAGTAGTTAAATGATTGTTCGTTTTGCACAAAAGGTTTTTGTTTGAAACTTTCATGAAAACTGTTTTGTGCAAAAATACTTGTAGTACAAATAAAAGTGACAAGGATTAATAATAATTTCTTCATAATAAACCTCCTTTTCCTAATTTACTTTTTCAATTTTTATTTTATTGTTATAAATATCAAGATAAAAATCGTATTCACCGGCTTCTAGATATTGTTCTATATTAGCATTGTAGCCCCATGTTTTTATTTTGTATGTGCTGCCAATTTCAACCCAATTACCAACTAGGCTTTCAGCGTATTCATTGAACCAATATTCATCGAAAATTCCGCCCCAAGCTTTGTCGGCAATTTTAAATTCATATTCTCCATCTGTTTCAACTTTAATTGGTGTTTTTGTTTTGTATTGGCTAAGTGTTGAAGGAAGTTGTTCCATCATGCCTTCGTCAGAAAACTTCCAGTTAATATCATCAAAATTTCCTACTACATAAAAATGAGCATCATCTTCTGAAGAATTTTCTTCCTCATCTGTAGAAATTAACAACATAGGAGTTTCATCAGACAAATCGAGCGTAAAAGTATACAAACCGCCACCTGTAGAAAGTGCTGCATTTTTTGAATACCAATCATTAGCCCAGCTTCGAACAACTTTGAACCATTCATTTTTTGGAACAAGTCCTTGATAATCTAGAGCTACAGAATAATCCTGAGTATCATCTTTAGTCATAATTTTAAAGCCGTAAATATTTTTTGGAAGATATAAAGTTGCCTGGAAAACATTTTCTGCAATTTCTTTCATGTTATTATAGCCATCATATGCTCCCCATTGTTTTGAAGAATCTGCAGTAAAGTTTCCTTGAACATACCACAAATAGTCATTTCCACTGTATTCCGATTCTTCAGTAGTTGCGGAGCGTATACCAGCAGGTTTTGAATAAGAAAGATTTCCGGTTGCATCGATGGAGATTACACGTTCTGAGGTCGTATAGATATTTCTGCTGTAATTTCCTCGAACTATTTTTCCATAAAATTGAATAGAATTTTTTATTGTAAATTTATACCACTTATATAGTGTCTTTCCTGAACGAAATGACTTACCTGTGTAAGTTCCTTTTATTAAGCGTTCAGAAATTGTGTTGTCCCCATTATCGTGTATATAAAGTTTTGGTGTGGTTTTTGAATCACTCTGCACATAAATTATTTGATTTGAAATCCTAGATGAACTAGAAGTTCCTTTTTTGCTAAAAGATGTGTTTCCAATGTTCGTATTTCCAGAAGAACTCTTGGTTACCGAACTTTTTGAAGCAGCAGGGGTCTTTGAGCTGCCTTTTGCACCGCCAGACTTCTTCGCTTTATGCGTTACATTTTTCTTCCCTCTCTTTCTTATAGCACGGCTGCTATCATCATCAGAAAGTTCCAAATCTCCGCTTTCAAGCAAATAATCGCCTTGTTTTATAGAATATGTTCCATTTTCGTTTAGAACATATACAATCCCAAGTTCGTCATCCACATATTCGCCGAAAAATTCATCATCTGATTCGATTTCCGAATCTTCTGAACCAGAATCGTTGTTCTGGCACCCCGCCAAAAACACCCCGAACACAGCTCCCACCAACAAAAGCCATGCCAAATAAGCCAGCTTTTTCACCATTTTCATAAATTACCTCTCGAAAAAAAGTTAATATGAAAAATGATATTGGCAAAAAAACAGGTTCGGTATCGTTTAAATAATGATTTGATTATAGACAAGGGTAGGGAATTTTGAATGTTTTAGCAGTAATATTTTATTTCGCCAAAATACTCTTTCCATTTTTCAATAATTTCAAAAGAACGAGCTTCTATGGTTTTCATTATAAAATTTAATTTATGGGAAGGAATATTTGATTTATTATGAGCAAGAAGCGTCCGATGATCTTTTGTAATCCAAATTTTTGTGGCGTTTTCAGAAGGAACTCCTTCGCATACATGAACATGAATCGGCTCTAAAGGATTAGATTCCGCAAACCACATAAAAACAACATAGCAACCAATTTTAAAAACCTGAGGCATTTTCAAATCCTCCAGAACGAGCCAACTGAATAATTATATGTGCAGTGCTCTCTAAAAAATCTTGAAAATATGCAATGCGTTCATCTGAAAAACCCTGCTTTTTTGTCCAGGTATAATCTGGAAGCCAACATTCTGCTGAATTAAAACCGCCTTCGACAGGTTGTTCAAAATAAACCTTTACACACTCTTTTCCGTTTTTATTGATTATTTCAGAATGGGCAATTCCTGTGCCATCATTCAATGTCATATAATTGTACATCATGCGCAACTCCCATAATTCAATTATATCACGAGATTTTAAAAGAATCGATTTTATTTCTGAGATTCTTTTTTTTGGGGCTTCCGGCAAAACTTCGTGAACGAACTTTTGCCGTCGGGCTTTTCGTGGCTCTCGCTCCGCTCGCCTTGCGGCCGGTATTTTTTGCAAGCAAAAAATACGCGCTTCGCGCCCACTACAATCCCTAAGCCTTGTGAAAAACTAGGGGAATTTATTGAAGATGAAAAAAATAGACCTGCAATAAATTGCTGACAGTGTTTGCTTTGCAAATATTGCAGGTCAAGACGAGGAATGGCAATGGAGCAAAATGCAGTTGCCATTCTGGTGATGAAATGATTTAACTAGAATGTCATAGAAACAGGTCCGACAAGCTCACTTTCAGTTTCAGGATTTGCATCTTCATCAGGTGTGTCAGCAGCATTTATCCAAAAATAAAATGTCTTGCCAAATTCAAACTCGGTAGATCCGAATTCATAGCGTCCAAGTTCTTCTTCATCTGTATATTTAAAATCATTGCTTTGAACTGCCTTTAGTTTTGCTTTTGCGAAATTATCTATTTTTGCATAATAAATTTTATAGTATTCTGGTTTAGGAAATGCTTCTTCTATTTTTACAATTAAATTTAAATTGTAAGAATCCCTTGTTACGGTAAATTCTGTAGGATTATCAGGCTTTTTATGTTTGAAGTCTAAAAAAACAGGTTCGCTGAAATCACTGTAACCGTTGTTATAAACTTTTATCCAAAAATAAATAGGCTTGTCTTCCAAAAGAACCTGTTCATATATTAATTTTTCATATGAATCAAAATAGTCTTGTTCGTCAGAAGAAAATGTATTTTTTTTATGTTTTACTTTTTCTGCAGAGGAAATATCATTCTCCGTGTTGGTGTAAAGATAATATCTTCCGCCATAGGAATTGAATTTGACAGAATCCCAAGTTACCACAATTTTGTTCAATGTTTCACTTGAATATTTGACTTTCAAATTTTCTGGGCATGGAATTTCATTTTTGAATTCGTATGAAAAGGTTTCGGGTGTTACATTGCTTTTTCTTGGGTCTGCATACAATTCATAATGTGTCTCTGGATCGTAGTTTGCAACGTATCCCCAAAAATAATATGTACCAATATTCTGGGTTTCGGCGGATAATTTTAAAAGAAATTCAGTATCGATTTTAGCGAAGTCAGTGCCAAGTTTGCTAGCGGATTTTAAATCATCAGTAGTGTTGTAATAGATGTAAATCCTTCCGTTGACGATATCATTGTATTCACGTGCTATTATATAATACCGATTAGTTCCGTCTTTGCTCACTTCAAAACGTCCTATAGGATAGCACTTATTCTCATATATGAGCTTAACAGTAATAGGCGATTCTTCTCTAGTATACTCCCCATCTTTGCAGCCGCATATAACTGACAATGAAATAACCGATGCCAAAATTAGGATTGCTTTTTTTATTGTTTTCATTTGATTTCTCCCATTTGATAATGTCTGTTTTAGATTAATTTGTGGTGTAAAAAATAAGGCAACCTATAAAGCCGCAAGCACAAATAGTGTCCTGCTTTATAGGTTGCCCATCTGCTTATTTTCTAGTTCCGCTGCTTGAGCCTTTGCTGCCGCTTGAACTTCCACTGCTCGGAGGATTGTTTCCTCTTTGCCCGCCGCTAGGATTTCCAGTTGTAGAAGGCATTCTTCCGCCTTCTCCGTAGTACGGATTTCCCGGTGTTACAGTTGTTTTTCCCATTTTTTCTCCTGTAAAAAAACTGATGTGAAAATTTAAATTTTCGATTTGGTTGTTCTTTCCAAACGCAAAAACGTGCGTAGCAGTGTTTTTGCGTTTGGAGCAGATTAGTCAACCTGCTCCAATGGTATACCATTGGAGTTTTTATAAACTTTTCAGGCTGTTTGCTTTTGACTGTAACTTTTTTCTATAAAGCAGTATTTTAATTATAGTATGGCAAAAAGAATCTTTGTTTGGGCGGGATTTGCATTATTTTTTTCCGTTTTTCAATACGCCCAGCCAAATTTAAAATTTTGGCTAGAAAATGACTTAGAATTAAAAAAACTCGCCCTTGAACTTGAAAAAGCACAGCTTTCAAACCAGGAAACAAAGATTTCAAATGGAATTTCCGTCCAACTTGCTTCGGGCAGCGTTTCTTTTCAACCAAATGACAAAGGCTCTAAAGTTTCTTTTTCTCCTTCAGGCACAATTTCCGTGCCGTTCGCGGCGAATCTTTCTTTAAAAGGGGCTTCAAAAGTTCAAATCAGTGAAGAAACAAATACTGTAACGGATACAGCAATTTCTATTTCTGCGGACATTTTTTCATCTTCAGGATTAAAAAGAAAAATAACTGCTTTGCAGTCGCAAAGAACCCTTCTTGAAGCGCAAAGGGCTTTTAAAGAAAGAGCGGTTGAATCAGAAACTGAATTTTACAAGGAGCTAAAAGAACTTTTTTCAAGCGCAAGCGAAATTGTTTCCGCTAAAAACGACTTATACGACGACACAATCGAATTTGAAAAAATAAAGTCAAAGGGATTTGAAAAAACTTCTGCAAGTTACAGGCAAGCGCAAATGAAAGTTCTTTCAGACAGTCACACTGTAGAAACAAAAGTCCGTCAGCTTGAGCATAAAATTGCGGTCTTTGCTTCAAAATGTGGTTCTGACTACAAAAAGGGCTCAAATCCATTTGATTTTTTACCAAATTCAATTCCTGAAGTAGACTCTGTGGATGTTCTTTCTTTTAAAAAAGAAAACTATAAAAAAATTGAGCAGGCAAATTGGAATATTCAAATGGCAGAACTTCAAGTTAAAGCGGAAAAATCTTTTTCTTTAAGTGCGAATGCGGGTTATACTTTTGAAAATTCAAATGCAGCTCCTGCAAATGGCAAAAATCCTGACACAATTGATGCAGGCCTTTCTTCAAGCTATAAAGGAATTAATGTTGCCGGAGGAATTTCTGTTCCTGTTGACAGTCAAAATAAAAATCCAGTTTACACGCTTAGTGCTTCTGTAAATCCTGCCGCATTTTTTACAAATAATATTTCAAAAAAGAAAACGCAAATCACTTTAAAAGAAGAAAAACTTGCCTTAGAGTCCGCCTTAGACGACTACGAAACGGACCTGGTTGATTGCCAAACAGAACTTGCCGACATAAATTGGCAAAAAGAAACAAACATTCACACTTTTGGTTTGTACTCATCTCTTGAAAATGATTTGGCTAAATACTTAAAAGAAGGAATTATAACGGAAAGCGAATACAACAGCAGCGCCGCAAACAAAGAATTGTACCGCATAAAGATTTTAATAAATGCAATTGATTTAATAATATTTAATAATCAAACAAAGCTTTTGTTTTGTGAATAAATTATAGGAATCATTATGAAAAACAAAAAAGCGTATAAAAAAATTATTGCAATCCTTGCACTGCTTGCAGTTTTTGCAGCTCTTTTTTTTCTGATAGCAAGAAAAAGCCTGGCAGTTAAAAAAGAAGGCGCAGAAGGAATTGCCATTTTAAAAGAAGTATATGAAAATAACATCGAAATTGCCGGCACCGTTTCTGCAGCGGAAGAACAAATTCTTCAAGCAAAAAGCGATGGGACTGTGCTTGGCGTCTTCGTAAAAAAAGGCGATAAGGTAAAAAAGGGAGATATAATTATTCAGCTTGATTCCACAGAGCAAGACTACAATCTTGCAAAACTTGATTACAATATGGCTTCTACAAAAATTAGCGGCTCTAAAAAAGAATTGGAGCTTCAGCAAAAAGAACGGCTTTCACTTCTGCAAAAAATTGAAGACCGGAAAGTTTGCGCGACTTTTGATGGAATTATTGCCGATATTGATGTTTCTGAAGGAGATTCAATGGAAGCAAAAGATTCTGTGGGAACTTTGGTAAACGTTGACTATCTTACAGCGGAAGTTGAAATTCCAGAAACTGATGTTTCAAAGTTAAAAGTAGGACAGGAAGTTGAATTTAAATTTCCCGCTTACGAAGGAGTTGTGAAAGGCTATGTTGTCAGCTGGCCCGCAATCGGTTCTGTTACAAGCCGCGGGGCAACAATTGTAATGGCAACTATAAGAATTGACGAATATCCTAAGCAGATTCTTCCGAACTATTCTTTTACAGGAAAAATTATTATAACCGCTCCTGTAGAAAATCTAGTTCTTGCAAAAGAAGCTGTTGCAAAAGATGAAAATGGTAATTTTTTTGTTCAAGAAATTTCAAGCGACGAAAAAATTTTTGTAAAGCTTTCTGCTTATGGCAATGATTTTTATAAAGTTGAAAGCGGACTAAGCGGAAATGAAGTGCTGAAAGTTTTGAGCAAGAACAGGCCTTCTGGCTATAAAAAAAGTTCTGTGCATGCAGACTCTGCAAGCAGCAAAGAAAGAGATCCGGGAAGAATGAATGTTATGCCAGGTCCAGGCGGTCCGCGATGAATGGCCAGACTGTTATAAAAATGGAAAACGTAACAAAAACTTACAAAATTGGCAGAGCGGAAGAATCTTCAAAAGTTTACGCTTTAAAAGGCATAAGCTTTTCTATTGAGCAAGGCGAATTTGTTTCTATTATGGGTCCTTCAGGTTCTGGAAAATCCACTTGCATGAATATGATTGGCTGCCTTGACCGTCCTTCCTCTGGAATTGTAGAGATTTGCGGAAAGCAGACTTCAAAAATGAATGAAAAAGAACTTTCTGTTCTGCGGAATTTAACAGTTGGTTTTGTTTTTCAGCAGTATTATTTGCTGCCAACAATGACGGTTTTGGAAAACGTTATGCTTCCGCTGAGGTATCAGGGAATATCAAAAAATGAGCGAAAAATTATGGCGGAAAAGGCTTTGAATCAAGTTCAAATGCAGAACAGAATGCAGCATAGGCCTATGGAACTTTCTGGTGGTCAGAAGCAACGGGTCGCAATAGCTAGAGCTATTGTTACCAACCCAAAAATTATTTTAGCAGATGAACCGACAGGCGCTTTAGACAGCGCAACAGGAATTCAAGTTCTGAATCTTTTTAAGCAAATAAACAGCAACGGCACAACAATTGTTATTGTAACTCACGACCCATCGATTGGAGCTAGCGCTAACAGATGCATAAAGATTTTTGACGGAAATATTGAATCAGATTTTAAGCAGACTCCAGTTTTTCCGCAAATTCACAATGCTGAACGAACAAAAATGCAAATGAATAGGTCGAAAGTCGAGCACAACCATCTGTAGCAAATTGGAAACTCGACTTTTTATGGGAGGACGGAATTGATAGAAGATTTTTTTAATGCGCTGCAAAATTTTTACAGGCAAAAAACAAGAACAATTCTTTCTTTGCTGGGCGTTATAATCGGTGTTGCAAGCGTAATTGCAATAACTAGCATAGGCTCTTCTTCCAGTGAACAAATAAAGCAGACTTTTGGTTCTTCGGGGCTGGATGTAGTTCAGATTTCAAAAGGATTTATGCGCCGAAGACGCGATGCTGTGCAAATTCAGTTTGATGAAGCTTTTAGAAAAGAGCTTTACGAAAATGTAAGCAACATAAAAAAAATTTGGTATAAAAACAACATTTCTTCTACAATTTCTTATTCAGAAACAAGTTCTTCCACTTCTTGTTCCGCAATAGAGCATGGTTTTTTAGAAATGTATGGGCTTGAACTTGAAAAAGGGCGTTTTTTTACTGTGACAGAAGATTTTTATGGCTTGCAAAAAATTGTTTTGGGCAAGAAACTTGCGAAAGCGTTGTTTTCTGATGTAAACCCCGTTGGAAAAAACGTTCTTGTAACCGCTGATAAAGTTTCGTTCGCTTTTGAAGTGATTGGCGTTTTAAAAGAGCAAAATTCTGGAATGGAAAACACAGAAGACATTGCATATATTCCGCGAGGCTTTTATTCAAAAAAAATAATGCCAAGTCCTAACGCCGCCAATGTTTTAGTGCAAGTAACGAATCAAAATAAAGCAACTTCCGTTTCTTCAGAAATAGAGCAGTACTGCAAAGCGAAAACCGGCTCCGAATATTCCGTAAACGTTATGTCCATGCAAACAATGATTGAACAATTGGGCGAAATTTCGCAGTCGTTGAGCATAATGCTAAGCGGAATAGCTGCAATTTCACTACTTGTAGGTGGAATTGGTATTATGAACATAATGATTGTAACTGTTACAGAGCGCAAACAAGAAATCGGAATTAGAAAAGCTCTAGGAGCAAGTCCTGCAGATATTTGCCGTCAATTTTTAGTGGAATCTGCTACAATAACTTTGTTTGGCGGAATTATAGGAATTTTTGCAGGTTCGCTGATGGCTATTATCATTGAAAAAGCAAAAGAAATGAGCGCAGTTATAAACTGGAATTCCTGCGTAGTCGCTTTCTTTTTTAGCGTGCTTGTTGGAATTGTTTTTGGATTAAGCCCTGCAATAAAAGCTGCGAAGCTTGATCCTGTTATTGCGCTCGCTTCTGAATAGAACAAATTGCAACTTCGCTTACGCCTTTGACCATTCTTCTAAGAACTTGGCTTTTAATCAAAAAGACTAGTATCCGTCGCTCATTGCGCGGTTGTTATCTTTTATGCAAAGTTCATCGTAGACAAGGCTTCTTTTACGCAATTCTTGCTTGCGTTCGTTAGGAAACGGCATATTGCGCCAAAAAATTCCACGAACCTCTTTGTCTAAGCGTTGAACGCCTTCAGATTCTTTTGTCATCCAAAGAATATAGTCTTCTATAAAGAAGGCTTTTAAGTCGCCTTTTAATTTTAGTCTGTCTATGTGCTGGTAATATTGACCTGTAAGACCTTCTTCCATCCAATAGTAACTGGCTTTTTCTTTTGCAACTTGCCACCGCAAATCTGCAACAGCTGTTAAAACCGCGATTTTTAAATCGCGCGGGTACATTGGAACCACAATGCGGCCGCGGCTTGTGACTCTGTTATAGCGGTCAAAAGGTTCCCAGCAAAATCCTCTGTCGCCATAAGTTGGAATAAGAAGCGTGTAGGGCGGTATTCTGTTTGGAATATTTTTGTGAATTCTGCAAAAAGCTCCCGGATCTATGGATTCAATCCAGCGAAGAATATTTACAACATTTTCTCGCGTTCCGGTTCCTCGCTCCGTGCAGTGAAAGAATTCTCTTGTAAAAATTGGAAATTGATTTCCTTGACGACCAACGGTCATCTTTGCCATTTGGCGAACAGTTTCAAACTCAATGTTTACAGCTTGCGCATCTGCGGCAACTTCTTGCGCACCTGTTGAAGAAAGTTTGCTTTCTACGCTGCTAAAAGCACCTTTTGCTTCAGTGTAATCTTTTAAACACTTTGCAAGTTCTTTGTTGTTCTTAGAAAGCCGGTGAAGTTTGTCTGTTATTTCGGCAAAAAGTTTTATTTGACTGTCAGAATAGTCGCTTTTGTGAGGTTCCATTCCTAAAATAGGATTGTGTTCACAAAGCAAATCAACTCTTGACTTTAATTCTGATTCGAGCATCGCCCGTTCATTTTCTTTTATGTTGAGAATGTTTTCTGCGCTTTGCAACTTTCCAGAATTTTTTGATTGAAGCTGCTGAAGTCTTGACTGTTCAAATTTTGCTGCCTCTTCCGGAGTCGCCGCCTTGTGGGTAACTCTTTTTTCATCAGTTGCGGAATTAGCCATTTTTCCCTTAGCAATTTCGGCAAACCATTCATCTGCGTAAAGGACAGGCTCGTTTAGAACATTTTCAAATATAACTCTAGAAAAAAAGTCCTTTTGTTCTGGTCTAAAAAGAGAAGGCAAAATAACACCAAACCGGCAAGCCATTCTTTTCGGCATAGGAAGATTTGGATCTGCCATTTTTGGAACCATTCCGCGCAAAAATTCCCAATAGGCAGAAATAATCTGTTGGCGATATACGGTTCTGTCTTTTGGGTCTGCGCAGGTGAGATATTTTGAAAGAACGGTGTGAACTCTTTGAGCGTAAGCGTTTTCGCCAGTAAGTACTGTTTTGTAGTATTTTGTATCATCAAAATAAGTTGCTGGAGTGTCGTTTAAAAGCTTTTCTACAGGAGTAAATTCGTGCTTGCTTAAATCAACTTCATGAATAGACTTTTTTTGGGAAGCTTCATTCGCTTTTGCTTCAAACAACTTTGATTTTTTAGAAAAGTCCATCATGGAAAAATTAGATTTATTAGTTGATTCTGCAGAAGTTTTTTCTTGTCCTGATTGTTTGTTGTGTTCAGCTAAAAGCGCTGCAATTGAAGGATCTAATTCATCACTCATTTTTGACTCCACATTTAGGCTAATTATAACACGCTGTTTTTCTTATCGCAATGTATTTATCTTAAATGTGGAGTATTAAACTAAAGCACAGGTTTCATCGCTGTCATGTATTCGCGGAGCTTTCTTCCCACAACTTCAATCGGGTGATTGCGGATTTCTGCGTTTACATTTACAAGTTCTGTGTTGTTTACGCTTGTATCCTTGAGTTCAAGTCCTTTTCCGATTACATCTGTGTGGAGCTTTGGCATGAGTTCTTTCGCCATCATTGGGGCTGCAACGCGGCTGAACAGGTAGCATCCATATTCCGCTGTGTCTGAAATTACGCGGTTCATCTCGTAGAGACGCTTGCGGTCAATCAGGTTTGCGATGAGCGGAACTTCGTGCAAAGATTCGTAGTAAGCCGATTCAGGTTTGATTCCGGCGTCAACCATTGTTTCAAATGCAAGCTCGCATCCGGCTTTTACCATTGCGACAAGCAAGATTCCCTTGTCGAAATATTCCTGTTCTGTGATTTCTTCTTTTGATTCAGGAGTTGACTCAAACGGAAGCTTTCCTGTTTCTTCGCGCCAAGTGAGCAAGTCGTGGTCTTTGTTTGCCCAGTCCTGCATCATTGTGCTAGAGAATTTTCCAGAAATGATGTCGTCCATGTGCTTTTGGTAGAGCGGTGTCAAAAGTTTTTTGATTTCTTTAGAAAGCTCGTTCGCGCGGATTTTTGCAGGGTTAGAAAGACGGTCCATCATGTTTGTGATTCCGCCCCATTTAAGAGCCTCAGAAATTACGTTCCAACCGTGCATCAAAAGTTTTGTGGCGTATTCAGGAGCGATTCCTTCGCTTACCATTTTGTCGTAGCAAACGATTGTTCCTGCCTGAAGCATTCCGCACAAAATTGTCTGCTCGCCCATAAGGTCAGACTTAACTTCCGCAACAAAGCTAGATTCAAGAACGCCCGCCTTGCTTCCGCCCATTCCTACAGCCAAAGCTTTTGCATAAGCCCAGCCTTTTCCTTCCGGGTCATTGTTCGGGTGAACGGCGATAAGGTCAGGAACACCAAATCCGCGCTGGAATTCATGGTAAACTTCTGTGCCAGGACCTTTTGGAGCGCACATTACAACTGTGATGTCCGGGCGAATCTGCATTCCCTCTTCAACGATATTGAATCCGTGCGAGTACCACAAAGCAGAGCCTTTCTTCATTCTCTTCATAACTTCTGTAATAACAGGAGTGTGCTGCTTGTCCGGAGTAAGGTTTCCAACAAGGTCAGCAGTTGGAATCATCTCATCATAAGTACCAACTTTAAATCCGTTTTCTGTGGCATTCTTCCAAGACTGGCGTTTTTCTGTGATTGCAGATTCCCGCAAAGCATAACTAACATCAAGCCCAGAATCGCGCAAGCAAAGGCCCTGGTTCAAACCCTGCGCACCGCAACCAACGATTACAATTTTTTTGCCCTTAAGAGCTTTTACGCCGTCAGCAAATTCTTCTTTAGCCATAGAACGGCAATGTCCCAACTGAAGTCTGGCTTCTCGCCAAGGAATAGAATTAAAATAATTGTTACCCATTTTTTCTCCTATAAAAAGTCAATGAGGAAATATCAATTTCCGATTTGACTTTTTAACGCAATTTTGCAACAAAGTGAAAAATTGCAGTGAATAAGGAAGTTTGCAACGCAAACTTGTGAATAAAAACTTTGACGCTATTTTAGGCAAAGTTTTTATTACACGCTCCTGTAAAAAATATTTTTTCGTTTCGGGGCGTTCCCGAAAATCTCGCAAAGCTCAATTTTCGGTCGCTATGTCCAAGGTTCCGGCATTCGCCTTCATTGCTTCACTTCACTTTGTTCCGTTTCGCAACAAGCCTACGGCTTGCCTTTCCCAGCGCTAACGCTTTTTAAGATTATGCTTTTATTCTAAAGTTTTATTTATATTGCGTAAAGTGAAAGATTTTCATTTGATTGTTGAAAAATATGCAATAAACTTGTTTTTTACAACTTTTATAAAACTTCTTTAAGGGCCTTGTTTTTTTCGCAAAACGGGCAGCCTGCTAAATTTAAAATTCTTTGAACTATCAAAAATATCGATTTTATATCAACAACTTTTTTATTGAATTTCATTAGTTTTTGTTATATCTTAATTGTACATAAACCTTACCCGTAGATTTATCCAAATTGCAAACGGGCCTGTTTTATATAAACAGAAAAAATTGCTAAAAAGGGGGTCCAAAATGGGACTTTTCTCTTCAAACAAATCACATTATCTTTTTACTTCAGAATCAGTTGGCGAAGGTCATCCAGATAAGCTGTGCGATCAAATTTCAGACGCAATTCTTGATGAATGTATTCGTCTAGATCCTTATGTCCACGTAGCCTGTGAATCTTTTGCGACTACAAATTTCCTTATGACAGGCGGAGAAATTGGTTTTCAAACTCCAGACAAATCTCTTCCGCAAAAAATTGCAGAGCGAGCAGAAAAAATTGTTCGCGGCGTAGCAATTGATGTTGGCTATACTGATGAAGCTGTAGGATTAAATGGCCGGACTTGCGAATACATGAATCGTTTGCATGCGCAATCACCAGATATAAATCAAGGCGTGGTAGGAAAAGGTCTTGAAGAATACGCTGGTCAGCAAGGCGCTGGCGATCAAGGAATGATGTTTGGTTTTGCTTGCAATGAAACTCCTGAGCTTATGCCTGCTCCAGTAATGTATTCGCATAAGCTGCTTATAAAAGCTAGTGAACTTAGAAAATCTGGAGCAATAAAGTGGCTTCGGCCAGACGCAAAAAGTCAGGTGACAATTGAATATGAAGGACACAAGCCTGTAAGAATTGATACAGTTGTTCTTTCGCATCAGCATGATGATGGAATTCCTCATGAGGAAATTGAAAAAACAATAATTGAGCAAATAATAAAACCTGTTTTAGAACCGACAGGACTTCTTGATTCTAAAACGAAGTATTTTATAAATCCTACTGGAAAATTTGTTTTAGGCGGTCCGGATGGAGATTCTGGTCTTACAGGAAGAAAGATTATTGTTGATACTTACGGTGGAATGGGCAGGCACGGCGGCGGCGCTTTTAGCGGAAAAGACCCTACAAAAGTCGATCGCTCTGCGGCTTACATGGCTCGCTACATTGCAAAAAACATTGTGGCCGCAGGTCTTGCTGAACGGGCTGAAGTAGAATTGGCTTATGCAATTGGTGTTCCAAAGCCTGTTTCTATAATGGTAGAAACGTTCGGAACAGAAACGGTTCCAAATGAAAAAATTGTTGCTGCTGTTGAAAAAGTTTTTGACTGCACGCCGGCGGGAATAATTACAACTCTGAAACTTAGAAATCCAATTTATAGACCAACTGCAAGTTACGGTCACTTTGGGCGAACTCCGTATGTAAAAGATGGAATAGAATTTTTTACTTGGGAAAAAGCAGACAAAACAGAAGAACTGAAAAAGGCTTTGTAAGACAATGCAAAAACTTTCAACTTCCTGGATGAAGCAGCCTCCTTTAAAAATACCATTAATCAGAATGTTTTTGGTGTGCGCGGGAGCATTTTTAATGGCTTTAAATATCAAGATGTTTACAAAAACCGGCAATATTCTTCCGGGAGGTTTTACAGGGCTTTCTCTTTTAATTCAGGAACTTGTTTTAAAGTTTTTTCATAAGCAGATTCCGTTTTCTCCAATAAGTTATGCGTTGAATTTAGTTCCTGTTGTTCTAAGTTTTATATTTATTGGAAAAAGATACACAATCTATTCGTGCATTATGATTGTTCTTTCTGGAATTTTTACTGATTTTATTCCAGTAATCCACGTTACAGACAATATTCTTATGGCGGCTATTTTTGGCGGTCTTTTAAATGCCTTCGCAATATTTTTATGTTTGATTTCTGGAGCAACTAGCGGAGGCACTGATTTTATTGCAATTTTTATTTCCGAAAAAACGGGCCGTGATTCCTGGAACTATATTCTGTTCTTTAATATGGTTGTTCTTTTGTCGGCAGGGCTTGTTTTTACTTTTGAACAGGCATTGTATTCAATAATTTTTCAGTTTACTTCGACTATAGCGCTTCAAACTCTTTATGGAAGATACCAGAGGGTTACGATTTTTATTGTTACAGAAAATCCAGAGCTTTGCTATAAAATCATAAAAGATGAAACAAATCACGATGCGACACAATTGCAAGGAATCGGTTGTTTTAAAAAAACGTGCAAAACTGTGCTTTATTCAGTTATTTCAAAAGATGAATCAAATAAAGTCATTGCAAAACTAAAAAGGGAAGATCCTACATCCTTTATAAATGTAATAAAATCGGAAAACATAGTTGGAAAATTTTATAGTCCGCCTAAAGACTAAAATGTAAGATAAAATCAGCCTAAAATGGCGTCTGTTTTTATCTTTAAAAGTTTGCCTTGCGAACTTGCTTATGGGAGTAATAATGCGCTTGCTTTCTCAGGAAAAAATAACAGAGGCTATGGAACGCTTTAAGAAGCGAAATCCCAATCCAAAGCCTGAATTAGATTTTTATTCGCCATATACGCTTTTGGTTGCTGTGGTTTTGAGCGCGCAAACAACGGATAAAAGCGTAAACAAAGTAACAAAAGAACTCTTTGCCCTTGCGGATACGCCGCAAAAAATGCTTGCCCTTTCGCAAGAAAAAATTATTGAAATAATTCATCCTATAGGACTTTTTAAAAACAAATCTAAAAATATTCTTTTGCTCAGTCAAGAATTAATAGAAAAATTTGATTCGAAAGTTCCAAATACCCGCAAAGAACTAATGGAGCTTTCTGGAGTTGGCAGAAAAACTGCAAATGTAATTTTGAACGTTGGTTTTGGCGAGCCGACTATGCCCGTAGACACTCATCTTTTGCGAATTTGTCCGAAAATTGGTTTTGCAGAGGGCAAAACTCCAGAAGAAATTGAACAGTCTTTGTGTAAAAGAATTCCTTCTAAATATATGAAAAATGCGCATCATTGGCTGCTTTTGCACGGAAGATACACTTGCACTGCAAAAAAGCCGAAATGTGCGGAATGTATAATAAATGATATTTGCCTGCATAATTAGTCAAAATGTCGAGTTTTTAGGAAAATGAATAAATTCGCTGAAAGCTTTTTTTTATAATTTGAAAAAAAACTCGACATTCGGGCTAATTAAGTTTTTATTAGAGGTTTTTTATGGAAGAAACAGAATCAACTTTAGAACAGGTAGAATCGGCGGCAATTGAAGCTGCAGATGCAACTGTGGGAAAGTTTGCGCAAACCGCCTTTGATTTTTTTAAAAGAGTTTTTACCTGGAACAATTTGTTCAAAGTCATAGGAATTATTCTAGTTTTAACTTTGATATGGCTTGTTTTTAAAATAATAAAAAAAGCCGCAAAAAGATTTCTTGCAGAACGGTTAGATAGGCATCAAAATGCAATGGCTTTAAAAATTCTAAACTATTTGTATTTTATAATTTCAGTTCTTTACGTTTTAAGCGCTTTTGGAATAAAACTAAAAGCGCTCTGGGGAGCTGCAGGAATTGCAGGCGTGGCAGTTGGTTTTGCGGCTCAAACAACTATAAGCAATTTTATAAGCGGTATGTTTATAATAAGCGAGCGAACCATGAAGCTCGGCGACTTTATAAGCTGTTCGGGTGTAAGTGGAACTGTAGAGTCAGTGGGCTTGCTTTCTATAAAAATCCGCAACCCTGATGGACAATTGGTAAGGATTCCAAACAGTCAGATTATAAATACAAACTTTCAGAATAATAATTTTTATCCAAACCGCAGAATGAATTTTCAACTTTCTGTAAGTTACGATGCAGACTTACGAAAAGCCATTGAGGTTTTAAAAAATGTTCCGAAAAATTGTCCAACAGTTTTAAAAGAGCCAGAGCCAGCGGTTTGGTATGACAGCCTAGGCGACAGCGGAATTAATATGACTTTAGCCTTGTGGTTTGATACAAAGGACCTTGTTCAAACAAGAAATGATGTTTTTATCAATATAATAGAAGAATTTAACAAGAATGAATTAGAAATTCCTTACGATAGAATTGACATAAATCTAATTTCAGAAAAAAAATAAAACGATATGAATTACTTTCAAAATCAAAATTGGGAAGTCGCTCTAAAAAAATATCCTCTAGTAAAAAATGTAAAAAGTTTTTCGGAAGAATATCATTCTATTTTATGTTCAGATTTTCCGCATTTCTTAAAAAGCTATATTCAAACACCTGCAATGCAAAGGCTTTCTGGAATTGGTCTTTTGTGCGGTACAGATTGGACAAAACTTTATAAAAACAGATTTTTTTATTCTAGGTTAGAACACAGCATTGGAACAGCCCTTATCGTGTGGAATTTTACAAAAAACAAAACACAGACTCTTGCTTCCCTTTTTCATGATATTGCAACTCCTTGCTTTAGCCATGTTTGCGAATTTAGAAAAGGCGACGCGCTTACGCAAACAGATAGCGAATTAAATACAGAAAAAACAATCCGAAGCAGCAAGGAAATTCAAAATCTTTTAAGAGAAGATAGCATACAGATGGAAGATGTTTGCAATTACCACAAATATCCAATTGCGGACAATGAAATTCCGGGTTTAAGCGCAGACCGGCTTGAATATATGTTTCCAAGCGGAGCTTCTCTTTGCGGAAACTGGACAATTGAGCAAATAGAGCAGGTTTATTCGCAGGTAAAAGTTCTTAAAAATGAAAAGCAAGTTGAGGAACTGGGCTTTGCTTCAAAAAAAGCGGCCTTGGAATATACAAAAAAATTTTGCGAAACATCCCATTTGCTTCAGCTAAACGAAAATAAACTTGCGCTGCAGCTTCTTGGCCAAGTTTGCACAAAAGCTGTAGAACAGAATTTACTTTGCGAAGAAGATTTTATGAAATTGAGCGAAAAGCAGGTAATTTATATTTTTGAAAATGCAAAAAATAACGATTTTCAAAGACTGTTCAAAACATTTAAAAATATGACAAGTATTTTTCATACAGAAGAACCTTTGCCTAACTGTTTTTGCGTTAATCTTAAGGTAAAACAAAGATATATAAATCCTTTGGTAGAAATTCAAGAAAACGAAAAGCCTGTTAGAATTTCAGAAGTTTCAAGCGAAGCAAGAAAAATTATTCAGGATTTTCTTGAGTATAAGGACACACCGTTTGGTTGTGTAAAATATGATTAAAAGATTGAAGAGATAAGACAAAAACAGCGGAAAATGGCATCTGTTTTTATCTTATCTTTTTATGGGGGAATAAAATGGCGCAATTTTTTATGCTGGAAAATCACCAAGTTTATGCAGATGCTGCAGAAGTCGCAAGGTATTTGGGTTACAAAAAATCAAATCCGCCAGATTCTACTGTTCTTTCAGAAATAAAAAGCTGCATCTCAGAAATGAAAGAGGTCATTACACCAAAAGCCGTTTACGAAAAATTCGATTTGACTGTCAGCGGGCAAAATAAAATCAGTTTTGCAGACCTTTCATTTGTTTCTAGCGACCTTTCGCGCAATCTAAAAGGGTGCAGCCAAGTTATAATTTTTGCCTCCACAATTGGGCCCGGTCCAGACGCTCTTATACGCAAAGCGCAAATTCAAAATCCTGCAAAAGCGGCTGTCTTTCAAGCGACAGGAGCCATGTTTATAGAAAGTTTTGTAGACAATTTGAACGAAACGCTTGAACAAGAGGCTATGGACTTTGACCTTTCTGCGCGTCCAAGATTTAGTCCAGGATATGGAGATGTTCCTCTTGAAATGCAAAAAGATTTTTTCAGGCTTTTGCCTTGTTCAAAAATTGGGCTTACACTTATGAATTCTTTGATAATGGCGCCAGAAAAATCGGTGACAGCATTTGTTGGTTTGTGCTAGAATAAGCGAATGGAACAGTATAAAAAAGAATTCATTAATTTTATGGTTGAATGTCAGGTTTTGAAGTTCGGTTCGTTTGTTCTTAAAAGCGGTCGAAAAAGTCCTTTTTTTATGAATGCAGGCGCATATACTACAGGAAGCCAGCTAATGCGCTTGGGCGAGTATTATGCACAGGCAATTCATCAGAATTTTGGCGATGATTTTGACGTCCTTTTTGGACCGGCCTATAAAGGAATTCCGCTGGCAGTAGCAACCTCAATCGCTTATTCAAAGCTTTATGGCAAAGAAGTAAAATATTGCTCTGACAGAAAAGAAGAAAAAGACCACGGCGCCGACAAGGGAAGTCTGCTGGGCTACAAAATAAAAGACGGCGACAGAGTCGTTATAATAGAAGACGTTACAACTTCTGGAAAATCTATTGAAGAAACGTATCCAAAAATTAAAGCGCAGGAAACAAAAGAAGGCGGAATAAAAATTGTTGGCGAAATTGTAAGCCTAGACAGAATGGAAAAAGCTCCAGGCAGCAAAAAAGCCGCTCTTTCTGTAATTTCAGAAAAATATGGTTTTCCTGCAAAGGCTATAGTTTCTATGGCAGACGTTGTAGAAGAGCTTTATGCACACGGAAATAAAACCTTAATAACAGAAGAAATAAAACAGGAACTTGATTCATACTATGCTCAATGGGGAGCAGAAGGATGATTCTTTTGAAAAAAACTCGATTTTTAGCCATAGCTGCAGTTTTCGCTATCACATTTTTTTGCGCTTGTACAAGCAAAAAAGAAGTAAAATCGATTGAACAAAATATTCCGCAGCGAATAATTTCACTTTCGCCATCGCAGACAGAAATTCTATGCGCGATAGGAGCATTTAATCAGCTGGTTGCAAGAAGCCAGTTTTGCGATTTTCCTCCTCAAGTGCTAGAACTGCCAGTCGCTGGTGGATTCGATGGAAAGACTATAAGTTTAGAAACGCTGCTTCTATATGAACCAGATTTAGTTCTTCTTTCAAAAGGAATGCATGATTTCCTTTTAGAACCATTAAAAAGCCGTGGAATAAAAACGTTTGTTTCGCAGGCAGATTCTGTAAATTCGATTTTAAATGAAATAAATAAAATTGCAGATTTAACAGGACGCAAAGAGCAAGGAAAAATTCTTTCCAGCCAGATTAAGGAAGGTCTTTTGCAAGTTATGCAAAGAACATCTGAAAAAGGCGCAGAACCAATTTCTGTTTATTGGGACGTTTATGATTCGCCTTACATGAGCATTGGAAATCAGTCTTTTATAAATGAACTTATAACAATAGCTGGCGGAACAAATATTTTTTCAACAATAAATCAGCCCTATCCAATTGTGAGCGAAGAAGCCATAATTCAAAGCAATCCGCAAGTAATAATAGTTGCAAAAACAGCAGTAAATAATATAAGTTCAATTGAAAGTCGGTTGGGATGGAAAAATATAAGCGCGGTAAAAAATAAAAGAGTTTATGCGCTTGACCAGGATTTGATTAGTCGTCCAGGACCTAGAATTGTACAGGCTGCCGAACAAATTTCAGACGTTCTTTATAAAAATGAATAAAGATAAGGGTTTTACAATACATATACTTCTCGCCTTTTTTGTGCTGATAATCTGTTTTGTGCTTTCCTTGCTCCTTGGAGCACAAAAAATTTCTACAGAAAATGCCAAGCTTTTAATTTCCCTAAGACTTCCCAGAGCAATCCTTGCCACATTAAGCGGTATTTTGCTTGCAGGCAGTGGAGTTTGCTTTCAAATGTACTTTAGGAATCCTCTTGCAGAGCCGGGAATCATAGGCATATCTTCAGGGGCAACGCTTGGGGCTGTGATTGCGCAATCTTTTGGAGCGAGTTTAATTATTTTTAAAACAGTTTCTCCTATAAATATAGCCGCTTTCTTTACAGCAATCTTGTCTGGGCTTTTAGTAACTTTTTTGGCATCAAAAGAAAAAAAAGGCAGCACTGCTGTAATCCTTTTATGCGGAACTGCGCTTGGCACCTTTTACTCTTCTATTTCTTCAATAATATTATTAACAAAAACAAAAGAACTGCACGGAATTTATACTTGGATTTTAGGAAGTTTTAATGGACGCGGCTGGACGGAACTAAAATTTATAATTTTTCCATCCGCTTTTTCCATGATTTTGTTTTTTCTTTGTGCAAACAAACTAAATCTTATGGCAGGTGGTGAAAATTCTGCTCGCTCCTTAGGATTAAATACTGCAAATCTAAAACTTGAAATTTTAATTGCTGTGAGTTTTGCTGTTTCAAGCTCGGTTTGCGCAGGCGGAACTATAAACTTTGTTGGTTTAATTGCCCCACATATCGCTCGTAAAGTTTATAAAACAAAAACCTCAAAGGGAACTTTTTTCATGGCAATTTCCATGCTTTATGGAGCAATTTTACTTCTTTTAAGCGATATTCTTGCAAGGGTTTTAATTGCTCCTGCGGAGTTTCCTGCAGGGCTTATAACTTCGCTTTTGGGCGCGCCGTTCTTTATTTCACTGATTTTTAGTCCAGATTCAAAAAAGCAAACAAAGCAAAGGGAAGAAAATATTGATGAATAAGCAATGCCTAAAAGCTGAAGAAATTTTTATTGGCTACGAAGCGCAAAATTTACTTGAAAATGCGGACATTTGCGTTCAAAAGGGGGAATTTGTTTGTTTGTGCGGAAGAAACGGCAGCGGAAAATCAACTCTTTTAAAAACTCTGGCTGGAATTGAAAAAAGCACTTTAAAAGCTGGCAAAATATTTTTATCAAACTCTGAAGAGACTGACATTTTTTTGTTAAAAAGCAAAATGCGTGCTAGAAAGATTTCATACCTGGAACAAAACGAAGTTTCTGCCTGGAATCAAAAAGTTTTTGACTTTATACTTAACGGCAGATTTGCCTGGTCGGAGTTTTGTTATACACAGGAAGATTTTGATATTGTAGAAAATGTGGCAAAAATCCTAAACATAAAAAATCTTTTGTCTAAAGATATATTTTCAATTTCTGGCGGAGAATTTCAAAAAGTGCGAATAGCTCGCTCTTTAGCACAGAATACAGATTTTTTGCTTTTAGATGAACCTTCTTCCAGTTTAGATGCCTTATACGAGAACGAGCTTCTTCAGCGGCTTTCTGCATTGACAAAAGAGCATGACAAGGGGATTTTAGTTTCGATTCACAATATAAACAAGGCTGCAAGATTTTCAGAAAAAATAGCGCTTGTTTTAGAAAAAAAGATTATAACGGATTGTGTTAAAAATATTTTTACTGAAAAGAACTTAGAATCAGCATTCGGAAAAGGCTTAAAAATATTTACGCATCCAATATTTAATTGTCCTCAGGCCGACTGAACTTGGCTTGAGTGAACTTTGCGGAATATGTGTACAAAGTAAACTATTTCTGCTAAAGCTGTAATTGCCCAAGAAACGCTATAGAGCAAAAATAGCGATTCTATAGTTTTGAACATAGCAAAAATGGTGAAAATCCAAATAATCCTGAAAACGCAAGAACCCAGGATAACGATTACCGTAGGAACGGAGGTCTTTCCAAGTCCGCGGCTTGCCGCTATTGCGCAGTCCATAAAAGGCGCAATGCAGTATGACAGCGCCATAATATGAAGTCTTCGCAAGCCGTAAGCTATAGCTTCTGAATCGCTAGTAAAAATCGAAATAACTTGGCTTCCAAATGCATAAAATAAGAGTCCAAGAATAGTGGCGGCTCCAACGGCGTAAGCAAGGCTGATAAAGTAAGTTTTTAAAATGCGGTCTTTTTTGCCTGCTCCGTAGTTTTGTCCAATAAAACATGCGCAAGATGAATAAAATCCGTCTAAAATGTTAAAAACCAGGTAATCTGTTTTTTCTGCGGCAGAAATTCCAGAAACCGCAAGCGCGTCAAAACTGTTTACGCCCATTTGAATAAACATGTTTGCAAACGCAAAAAACGAACTTTGAAAACCTGCCGGAATTCCTATTTTTAAAAGTTTTCCTGCTTTGTGAACATGAAAAGTTTGTCCTTTAAATTTTAATCTTACAAATCCAATGCCTTTTCTTACTGCCCTAAAAATTAGAAATGCTGAAACGCACTGAGAAATCGTGCTGGCAATGGCAACGCCAGCGACGCTCAGTTCAAAATATATCACAAAGACAAGGTCTAGAATTACATTTACAATGCCTGCAATTGCAAGGTACCAAAACGGTCTTTTTGTGTCGCCTGCGGAACGTAAAACAGCATTTCCAAAGTTGTAAATCGCAGTTGCTGGCAAACCCAGCATATAGATTATAAAATAAACTTTGCAGCCGAAGATAAGTTCATCTTTTGTGTGCAAAAGTTTTAAAATCGGTTCCGCAAGCAAAATGGCAATCAGCATTAGAACAAAACCGCTGACAAGGCAAACAATAAATGCTGTAAAAAGGAAGTCTTCTGTTTCTTTTTTATTTTTTGCGCCAATGTAATATGCAACAATTACGTTCACTGCAGAAGCAATTCCTACAATAAAGCCTACAAAGAAAAATACAAGTTGAGAAGCGCTGCCAACCGCGCCTAAAGCAAGAGCTCCAGAATATCTGCCGACAACTGCGGCATCTACCAATGTAAAAAGAGATTGCAACATATTTGTAGCAATCAAAGGCAGACCAAACACAACAATGTTCTTAAAAAGCGAGCCAGTTGTCATATCTATTTGTCTTGTTTTTGTCATAGCACAAGGTATAGACTTTTTTTATAATAATGTCAAACAAAGAAAAAAGTAAAAGAAATCAGATGTTAAAGCACCTTGTTCTGTGCGATTGTGCTGTTGTTACAAAGTCTGGAAGCTCGGCTTTACAGCGTTCGCTTGCCTTTGGACATCTATAAGCAAAAGGACAGCAGTTTTCATTTTCAAGAACGGTTTTTACTTCAGTATTTGATTCTGTTTGTTTTCCAAGAGCTCCTTCAAAAAGCAATTTTGTGTATGGATGCTGGGCTGTTTTATACAAATCGGCTGCAGGAGCTTCCTCTACAAGAATGCCTCTATACATAACGCCTATGGTATCACAGAAATAGCAGGCGACTTTTAAATCGTGTGTTATAAAAATGTAGCTTAATCCGCGACGCTGTTTTAGTTCTGCGAGCAATTTTAAAATCTGCGACTGAATAGAAACGTCTAAAGCAGAAACAACCTCGTCGCAAATTAAAAGCAAGGGATTCATAATTAATCCGCGTGCAATAGAAATTCTTTGGCGCTGGCCTCCAGAAAATTCTGCAGGTCTTCGATTTAACTCTTCGGGATTAAGACCTACTTCTTCCATTGTTTTTTCACATAAAATCCAAGCTTCTTTTTTGCCTTTCCATTGTTCTGAATATTTTAGGCCTGCAGTAAGAACTTCAAAAATTGTCATTCTAGGGTTTAATGAGCGGGCTGGGTCTTGAAATATATATTTTACTTTTTCGCGGTAAAGTTTAAGTTGTTTTCTATTGTATTGAGAAATATCTTGACCGCAGAACAGAATTTTTCCAGAAGTTGGCTTATACATTTGGATTATTAAACGTACAGTTGTTGTTTTTCCGCAGCCTGATTCACCGACAATCCCATAGGTTTCGCCTTTTTTTACAGCAAAGGAAACATCGTTTACCGCATAAACGGTTTTTTTATTTTTTGCAAAAAAGCCAGCTTCCAAACTAAAAGTCTTTGAAAGATTTTGTACCAAAAGAATTTTATTTTCTTCCATAATCAGATGAAATTTCCCTCTTTTTGAAGTAGTATTTTTTATCTTCTTCGGTAATTTGTCTAACAACTTTGCAAGGGTTTCCAAATGCAACTACATTGTCAGGAATGTCTTTTGTAACTACGCTTCCAGCTCCAATCACACAGCCGTTTCCAATGTGGACGCCTGGAAGAATTACAACGTTTCCGCCAATCCAAACGTTGTTTCCAATCGTAATTGTGATTCCATACTCAACGTGTTTTCTCATCTCAGAATCGATTGGATGTCCTGCTGTATAGATTCCTACATTCGGAGCAATAAGAACATTGTTTCCTATAATGACTTTTGCGCAATCTAGAACAACAAGATTGTAGTTCGCATAAAAATTTTCTCCAACTTCAATGTTTATGCCGTAATCGCAGTGAAAAGGAGGCTCTACATGCACATTTTTGCCAGTTTTTCCTAAAATACTTTTTATAAGCTCTTTTTTTTCGCCCCAGCGTTCTGGCGGCAAGCTGTTGTATTCATACAATTTTTTTCTATTTTCTTCCATTTTTGTTTTGCAACTAGAATCAAAAGAATTGTATGGTTGTTCCGCAATCATTTTTTCAAATTCAGTCATGACTTTATATTAGTACGAATGGATAAAAAAATTCAATGCAATAAAATAAAAGTTCTGTTTCATCCTAAAATAAAAGAATATGCAGGCGCTTTGCAAAACAATGCGCTTTGATTTGGTGTAATAATGGTACGTAACAATGCATTTGACCTGAATAAGTTATTGGATTATATTTACAAGTGTAAAATATTTTATGATTGGAGATGTGCTTATGAAAAGAAAATTATTTTGTCTTTTTATTTTGATTCCAATTTTTTTCTCTTGCGGAATGGAAATTCCTGAATCTATTTCTATTAAAACAAAAGCAAAGTATTCGTTTTCATTTGGTGAAAAAGATTTTGATTTAAAAGAATATATTTCTGCAGAAAAACTTGGCTCTTCTATGGGCAGCACTGAAAAAGATCCAAAGGTGTATGTTTACAATCCTAGTGGAAATACAAAAATGCAGTATCTGGTTTCTTATCCGATTGAAGCCATAAAAATCAACCTTGCTGATAAAAATTTCTCTGAAATAAATATACCTACGTTTGAAGGCAAAAAAATTGATCAAAAAATCGAAGTTCCAAAACTTGCTGCAGATTCCTCTGCCGAAACTGTAAATGAAATTGATATAAATGAAATGCTTTTTGGAACTGATGGCGAGGCGCAGTTTAATATTGAACCCGTTGATATAAGCGAAGCCGCGCTTGGAGGTCAAGTTCTTTCTAAAGCCGATGCGGAAGAAAAAAATCTAAAGCGGGATGTAAATGTTCAAATTACAGACGGCGGATTTTCTACAATGCTGCTAAAAACGGGAACCCTTCTTATTGAGCGGACAGGCACGCCTTTTGTTCCAACAAATCTTACAGTCGAACTTTGCGCTAGCGATGGAACACAAATTGCAGTCAAAGAAAATATTGATTTTTCAACTAGTTCATCAGTTTCGTTAGAACTTAGCGGAAAAACAATTACTCCTAAAATGGAGCTTTTTGTATACGGCAGTTTTGAATCTGGCGGAAGTTCAAACTATAAGATTACACCGAAAATTGAAGATATTTGTATAAGCGAAGTCAGCGGTCTTACTCTTCCAGAAAAAGTAATAACTATAAACAATGAGATTACCATAACGCCAGATACATCCTTTGTTTCTTGCGAAGTAGAAAGCGGTTTTGTGCAGCTTGCTTCCACTGTTCCGTCTGAAGTTAAAGGACTAAAAGTTGTTTCCCGCAATGTTGAACTTTCAGAATCTCTTTCAGTTAAAGAGAATGATTGGAATAAAACTGAATCAGAGCAGACAATTTTTGACCGCAGTTATGATTTAAAAGGCAAAAACTTTTCGGAAAGTCCAATCAAAATAAAGTTTGAAGGAAGTGTAAACTATAAACTAGAAAATGCATCTGTGGTTCTTAAAAATGGCGAGCCTATAAAAATTGAAATTCTTCCAGAATGTAACATTAGTAAACTAAAATCAGTCGTATTAGATTTAAAAAATCACAAGGATGAATTTGCGATTGAAAAAATTGAAAACAACTTTGGCGCGCAGATTGCAAACGACGTTTCAAAAATTGTGCTAAATCCTTCGGGGCTAAAAATTACTTATAAAAATGAACTTCCTAGTGGAAACGATTTTAAAGTCAGCTACAAGTGCGAGCTTTTAGGCTTGGACAAAGAACTTGCATTAAAAGCGTCTGGAGTGTTGGGAAGTCAAACTGAAGAAAAAGATTTTTGTAAGCAAGATAAAGAAATTGCCATTACCGACTCTACAAGTTTTGTGCTTGAACCAAAATTGTTTTTTCCAGGTGCTGCGCAAAATCCTGAAGCAGGAAAAGAATATTACACAACCTTGACTGGCATTGAACCGGGTAACACGTATTCTATTTTAATAAACGTTGAGCCAATTTTCGACTGGAAATCGATTACTGTAAAAATGTCTGAGTCTGGTCTTAGCGGTTTAAAAGGCGAGCAAGATTCAAAAATCAGCCTTGATTCAATGTTTGACTCTATAAAAGAAAGTTTCTCGGATTTTGGAAACATTTCGTTTAAGCAAATAGAATTATATCTTTATTTTATAAATCCAGGCGTAAGTGGATTGGATACTAATTCTTTTTCTGGAAAACTTTATGCAAAATCGGGAGAAAATACCGATGAAAAAATTGTGTATATTTTGGGTTCTGAAACTGAATCAAAGCCGTTGGATTTTGTAAAAGAACAGGAATTAAAGTTTAACGATTCAAAAGAAGTAATTTTGACTCAGGACAAAAGCAAAGCGTCGGCATATTCTTCAGATATTGCAAAACTATTTAATTCGGAAAACAAAAGCACTAGCAGTACAATAAAGTTTGGCTACGACATGACCGTTTCAGGTTCTTCTGGCGGCGCTTCTAGCAGCGAAATTGAAATTTCGAAAGAGTTTTACGAAAAACTAAAAAAAGAATCTGCGCAAGATATTTGTATTCCTATTGAAGCAAGAATTATAGTTCCTTTGATTTTTGACATCGCTGACAACACAAAGCTTGATTTAAAAAAATTAAAAAACAATGGAAAGGAATCTTCTGAAGAAACAGATTTTTTTAATCGCTCAGAAGCAACAGATATGTCTTCTTATGAAAAATTCTTGGAAGTAATTGATTCTGTAAATCTAAAATACAAAGTTTCAGAAGACTTTTTGGATTATAGCAATAATGCCAGCGCTAAAATTTACTTTGGCCTTCCAGGAAAGCAGTTCAATCTTGATTTAGGCAAGGATACTATAGCCATAAAGGGCAGCGATGTTATTGAAATGCTAAAAACTTATCCTTATAACCCGGAATTTTACGCAGAGCTTCCAAAAGGCACGGTTACAGTTCCATACTTTACAGATGCAAAGATTGCATTTTCTATGGAAGTTATAACAGATGGCGAAGTTTCTATTTGGGGAGGAAAATAATTATGAAAAAGCTAATAATTTCTTTTTTAGTGCAAATAGTTATTTGTGTTTCAGCCTTTTGCGGCGACTACTTGAAAATGCCAAGAAGATATTTTGAAATTGGCGTAAAGGCTCCTGTAGGCATATCTAATAATGCAATTGGTGTTACTGATTTATTGAAAAAGAATCTTGTTATTGACCTTGAAAAACTGGCAAATGATTTGCCAAAAGACGGCTTGATTTTCGATATGAATGCTGCGCCGGATTTCTCCATGAACTTAAACCTTTCAAATGGATTTCGTTTTGGTCTAAAACTTGGCATTGACGGCTACAGCAAAGTTGATTTTTCAAAATCGTTGATTGATTTTTTGTGCAAAGGAAACGAGCTTAACGAAACTTTAAACTTTGATGGCGGAGTAAATGCCGATATTTTTGCGCACCTCGATTTATCTTTTGGACGCGATATTAATCAACTTCATGTTGAATTTACACCAAGTCTATTTGTTCCTGTTGCCCATATAGAAACAACTTCCGCAACTGCATATCTAAAAAATGCTCCGGATGGAAAAATTGAAGCTCTCGCTCAAGCAAATTTAATGGCGTATACCTGCTTTAATACACGGCCTATTTTTGATAAAGATTGCAAAGATTCAGTTTTTGAAAATGTTGCTTCTGGCTGCGGTTTTGATATTTCTGCAACTGTGGAACAAAAGGTTCTTGAATCGCTTATTGCTGGTGCGTATTTGCGCCTGCCAATTGTTCCTGGCACGCTTGGATATTCAACAGGCATGAACTGCAAGGTCGGTTTTGAAGCTAAAAGTGTAGTTGCCCTTGTTTCTAAAGAAGAAGACGCTTCTTCTTTTACATCTGAAATGTCTGACATTTCTTACGGAAATGAACCTTACGTTATAAACCGGCCTATGCGTTTTGGCCTTCAATGTGCATGGCGTCCCTTTGGTTCTTGGTGTTCTTTTAATGGTCTTTTGGGCTTAGGATTGAACGAACCTTTTTCAAAATATGGAAAAACAACCTGCTTTTTAGAATATGATTTTGGCTGCGATATGCTTTTATTCCATGTGCTTGGGTTTAATCTTTCTTCAAATTATTACAACAAAGTATTCACACAGCAGCTAGGTCTTGTAATAAATCTTCGCATTCTTGAAATTGATGTAGGCGTGTCTGTGCAAGGCAGCGACTTTGCAAGAAGCTTCTGCGCATCAGGAATAGGTGCCTACGCAGCTGTTTATATTGGTTTTTAATTTTACATTTTATGGTGTTTTTGTCATTTTTCAATTGAAAATAAGTATCTATTCTATTAGAATTAAAAAACCACTTTAGAATTATTATTAAGTATTAAGAGGATTGTAATGTTTAAGATTCTTGAAAAACGCAAGCTGTCGGAAGCTTCCGCAACTTGGTACATGAAAGTTGAGGCTCCGGAAATTGCTAGAAATCGAAAAGCCGGTCAGTTTATTATTTTGCAGGTTGATGCAGAATTCGGCGAAAGAATTCCACTTACGATTGCTGATGCAAATGCTGAAGAAGGCTGGATTGCACTTGCGTTTCAGGCTGTTGGCGCAACATCTTATAAACTTTCACTTAAAAATGTTGGCGATGAGCTTGCCGCCTTGCTCGGACCGCTTGGAAATCCTTCTGTAATTGAAAAAAAAGACGGTCCAGTTGTTGTTGTTGGCGGTGGTTTTGGTGTTGCTCCATGCTATCCAATCGTTCAGGCTCATAAGGCAATCGGAAATAAAGTTATTGTTGTAATTGCAGCCCGTACAAAGGATTTGCTCATTTATGTTGACGAAATGAAGGCGATTGCCGATGAAGTTATAATCATGACAGATGACGGTTCTGCAGGTCGGCAAGGCGTTTCTACAGTTCCTTTAAAAGAAATGTGCGAAAGTCAGACTCCGCCGGCGGAAGTTATTGCAATCGGACCTCCGATTATGATGAAATTCTGCGCGCTTACAACAAAACCTTACAACGTTCCAACAACAGTTTCTTTGAATACAATTATGATTGACGGAACTGGAATGTGCGGTGGCTGCCGAGTTTCTATTGGTGGCGAAACAAAATTTGTTTGCGTTGACGGACCGGAATTTGACGCGCATCAGGTTGACTGGGACAATATGATGATGAGAATGAAATCTTTTAAAGCTCGAGAAACAGAAGATTTCCACAAATGCAAGCTTGAAGCTCAGGCAGACGCTTTGGCAAAATAAAAGTTATGTTGAATGTCAGTTTTTGCAAAGTGATTAAAAAACGCTTTCGGCAAGAACCGTAATTTGCTTCGATGGTGCAAGTTCGGCAGGACTAGCTGCCTAATTATCGAAAAACACAAAAGTGTTTTTCTTAAAGCTTGCAAATCTACGCAAATCACGAACCTTGCCTACGCTTTGTTCTTTGTGAAAAACTGCATTTAAGTAAAACTAAACATAAAGGATAGAAAAATGTCACATAAAACTATAGAAGAACTGAATAAGATTGCCGAAGAAGAACTGGCAAAAATTCAAGGAAAAGAACTTACAAATAAAGACCGGATGGCAATTCCGCAGCAGGAAATGCCTAGCCGCGAGCCTAAAGAACGTGCCCGCCAAATGGCGGAAGTTGCGCTTGGTTACACAGAGGCGCAGGCGGTTGTTGAGGCGAATCGATGCCTTCAGTGCAAAAATATGCCTTGTATAAATGGATGTCCGGTTGGCGTAAAAATCCCTCAGTTTATTGCAAAAATTGCCCAGAAAGATTTTAAGGGCGCGGTTGACACAATCAAGGAAACATCATTGCTTCCTGCAATCTGCGGTCGTGTTTGTCCGCAGGAAAAACAGTGCCAGGGACAGTGCACGGTTGGAAAGGTTTACAAGTCTGCTGAAAAAGCTGTTTCAATCGGCCGTTTGGAACGATTTGTTGCCGACTGGGAACGCGAAAACAATAAAGTTACAATGCCGGAAATTGCTCCAAAAACAGGAAAAAAAGTTGCCGTTATTGGCGCAGGTCCTGCAGGACTTACTGTTGCCGCTGATTGTGCGCGAGCCGGTCACGATGTTACTGTTTTTGAGGCATTCCACAAAGCCGGTGGCGTTATGATGTATGGAATTCCTGAATTCCGACTTCCAAAGGCAATTGTTCAGAACGAAATTGATAACCTTAAAAAAATGGGCGTTAAGTTTGAGCTGAATTTCCTTGTTGGCCGAACAGACACTTTGGATCAGCTTTTGAACGAAAAAGGTTTTGACGCAGCCTTTGTTGGAACTGGCGCAGGTCTTCCAAAATTCATGAAAATTCCTGGTGAAAATTTAATCGGTGTTTTCAGTGCGAACGAATATCTTACACGCGCAAATTTGATGAAAGGCTACGACAAGGAACACGCGGCAACTCCAATTTACGAGGCGAAGCACGTCGTTGTATGCGGCGCAGGAAACGTTGCAATGGACGCGGCGCGAATGGCTTTCCGGCTTGGAGCAGAACAGGTTGACATTGTTTACCGCCGAACACGCAAAGAAATGCCGGCTCGTCTGGAAGAAATTGCGCATGCGGAAGAAGAAGGCGTAAACTTCCGCTTCCTTGAAAATCCAGTTGAAGTTTTAGGAAATGAAGAAGGTCGCGTTTGCGGCGTAAGAGTTTTGTCTTACGAGTTGGGCGAGCCAGACGCTTCTGGACGCCGCTCGCCGGTTGCAATTCCTGGCAGTGAGCATGAAATTGACTGCGACGCAATGATTGTCGCTCTTGGAAACGGTTCAAATCCGTTGCTTGTTAAGACAACACCAGGATTGAATCAGGACGCAAAAGGTCATATTGCAGTTGATGAAAAACAGGCAACCAGCAAAGCTAAAGTTTGGGCAGGAGGAGACATTGTTCTTGGTGCGGCAACCGTAATTCTTGCCATGGGCGAAGGACGAAAAGCTGCGGCTGGAATCAACGAATATCTGGCGAAATAAAAACGGGCAAGGGATTGTAGTGGCGGCGAAGCCGTTCAAAAGTGGCGATTGAGTTTTGCGAAATGCCGCTTTTGAATGAGCGATAGCGGAACCACGGAAAGCCCGGTTTTTGCGAAAGCAAAAATGACCCAAAATAAAGATTAAAGAAAAATTGAATGACCGAAGTTTTTTGTGGCTTCGGTTATTTTTTATTATTTGAAGAAAATTTAAATTTCCGACGAAAAATTCCGATAAAAAAGTATGGCTAAGAATGGAAATAAAAAAAATAGCGGACTTCTTGTGGCAATCTTCTGTGTTGCCATTATAGTTTTAATAATGTTGTTCTTTATGAAAAAAGACAAAATTGTTGGCAATTTAAAAAAGACAAACTTTTTTGAACGGGTTGGCGTTTCTACTCCAGAGTTTGTGATGAATCATCCTGAAAATAGCGAAGAAATGGAAGAACCAATTGAAATAGATCTTACTGGAAAAAAATCGGATGCTAAAAAAACAACTGAAAATCCTGCTGAAATTAATAAAATAGAAGAAGAAAATCTAAAGAAATCTGAAAATCCAGTTGAAAATCAAAATGAAAGCAATAATTCAAAAAAAGATTCAGATGAAAACAAGGTTGCGCAAGAAAATAGTTCAAACGAAACTGTAGAAATAAAGAAGACTGAAAAATCGGAATCAAAAAAAGAAGTTTTAACTACAAGAAAAGCAAACCTTTGTTTTATAAGTATTGATTCTGATGGTTCTGTTAGCAGAAAAATAGTTCAACGCTCTATGCCAAAAACGGACAGTCCGCTTACAGAAAATATAAAAGCGCTGCTGCAAGGTCCTTCTTTAGAAGAAAATAAGATGAATTGCATGACGCTTATTCCTAAAGGAACTCGGCTTATTGGTGCTTCTGTAAAAAATGGAATTGCAACTTTGAATTTTAACGAGGATTTTGAATTTAACACTTATGGCGTAGAAGGTTGCATCGGGCAGCTTATGCAAATTGTCTATACGGCTACCGAATTTTCGACTGTAAAAAGCGTTCAATTTTTAATTGAAGGCGAAAGAAAAGACTATCTAGGAACAGAAGGGCAGTGGATTGGTTCGCCGCTCAGCCGTTCAAGTTTTAACTAGTCTGTTTCGAATGAACTTTTTTTATCTAAGAGCATATTTTCGTAGCTTTTTTGAAAATAACGCATAACGTTGTTTGAAGTTTTGCTTTTTACGGAATAGCCAAGAGAACAAGAAAGTGGAATTTTCTTTGTTTTTGAAAAGGCTGAGCAGTCGGATTTTATATTCTTAAAGAAAATAGAAATTTTTTCCTGAAAGTACATTGGTAAATAAAATAGAAAAACAGTTCCAGTCATGCGGAACATTTCTGTTTTATTTTCGTTTTGCATTTCTTTTAATGAATTTATATTTTTGTGCAGGATGTCTACAAAAGTCTTAATGTATGTGTCTCCTTTTGTAATTCCAAGCTCTGTATTTATTTTTTCTAAATTGTTTATAGAAGCACAGACTAAAAGAAATTGTGTTTTTGAAGTATTCGTGGTGGATAAGAATTTTTTTTCGAAAACAATTCTGTTGCTGCAATTTGTTAAATTATCAGTGTAGGCCAAGTATTCAAGTTGCTGCATTACATTTGTATAAAATTCCATTTTAGAGATTGTCAAATAATAACCAATAATATTGTTTGAATCATCAAAAATTTCTGTGAACACTGCGTAGTATAGCCGTTTGTCTTGTACTCCGGAAAGATAAAACACTTTTTTTGTATTGTCGTCGTTTGGAATTCCTAATTTTTGAAACTTTTCGTCAGGAAATAATGTTTTGTACTCATCAAACTGTTGTGGTTGAATTTCATAAGATTTAAAAAAACTTTTTGCACAAGCATTTGAATCTATGTAGATTTTATTTTTATTAAATATTATTACAGAATAAGGAGCGGAATCAAAAAATTGATTGTTAAAAAATCGGTTCGTTTTATTTACATCTTGAAAATAGACTGTTATAAAAGTTATTAAAGTTATATTGAAATTGCCGAAAGTGTAAAAAAATTCTGTATATTTCTGAAAAGAATAACTAATTTCTTTGTTTACTGCAAATTTGTATAAGTTTGAAGCTAGCAAAATCATTACAGCAAGGCTATTTGCAATATATAAAAATCTTTTGTTTTTACCAGGAAAAACAGAGCGATATAGGTATAAAAGTTCCGAAAAAAGCATTAAAAAAAAGCAATATACAAGATGAAAATAACTTGCTAGTCTAAAGGAGGTTTTTCCGTTTTCATAAGAAAAGAAAAAATTCGTGCCATTAAAAATAGCAAGAAAAAAATATAAAAAAGAAACAACGATGGGAAACGATAATAAAAAGTATATTTTTTTGTCCAAATACTTTTCTGGTTTTATACATACTCTGTATGCTGAAAGAAATAAAAAGAATGCTCCAAATTCGCTCGTTACAAAAGCCAATGAACGAAATGTGATTAACGTGTATGGTTCTACAAAAAGATAGCGAATTCCGTCAAAAAGAAGCCAAGTTCCAATCATAAATTCGCCAAGGCTGCAAGCCATACCAATAGAGCCTTTTCGGCTTGATTTTGCAAAAAGAAATGCAAATATAAAGCATGTAAGAGAAATAAAAATTCTGATTATTAAACTAGTTGATTGTTCCAATTTATTTTGTTTTATAACTACTAACTATTGCATCAAAGTATTTTTTATTTTTCTCATAGATGCTTAAAAATGTTGTAATAGAAAAAAAAGAATATCCGTTTTCTAAAGGTGTTATGATTTTAATGTTTTTTGTAACTTCAGAAGTTTTTGAATCGTAAAAAATTCCTTCAATAATATAATTTTTATCTTTTTTATTCCAATTAGAAGATTTTAGTGTTTGCCAATCTAAAAAGGTTGATTCAGAACTTAAAAGCATTTGTCTGTGAATAAATTTTAAATCTTCGTTTGGAAGAGAAGCGTAGGCGACAATCGCATTATCGCCATAAACGAATAGATTTTCCATTTTTTGAGTCCAGTTTTTATCCAAAACAAAGGATTGTCCGTCTGGAGTCTGAACTTCTTTTGAAGGAGCTTTTTTGATTTTTATATTTTTATGGTTTTTGGTTATTTTTGGATTAAAAAAGCCTTTAAAATTTTCAAAACTTTTATCTTCGTTTGAAGAAATTCTTCCTATTGTTGCAACTGAAAATACTTTTTTTGCTTCGTCTTCGTTGTAGATTGATTCAATGTTAAACAGAGGAATTATTGTATTCCAGTTGATTTGTGTTGTTCCTCCAAATTGAGCAAAGTTTTCATTTGAAGTAATTTTTCCTGAAAATTCAAGTTCGTCTTGAGTGCCAGAAAGAACGTTGTTCTCTACAAGTTTTATGCGGCGAGCAGTAAATTCATATAGCAAATCGTGCATATAGTTTACAATTTCTAAATCTTCACTTGTTAAAAGCTTAATATTTAGGACTTTTTCGCCTGTAAGTTCTAACCTATTTGCCTTCGGATTTATTGTAAAAAAAATCTGAACTTCCTTTTCTGGAAGCTTTGCTTCTTTTTCTGCAGGAGCATAGTATCTTGCAGAAAAAGTTTGCGGGTCGTATGTTAAAAATCCAATGTAGCTTTCTCGTTCAAAAGACAAATCCCTATAATAAATATATTCACCAGGTATGTCTGGAATTATTTGCTTAAATCCGGGAAGAGCAAAAATAGTAGAAAGAGAGATTAATAAACTTGTAAAAAATATAATCAGTTTTTTCATGTTAGTTGTTCAAAGCGGCAAGCTCTGCTTCTACAATTTTTTTGATTTCTGAAGCTGCGTTTTCTGCCGGAATAAGTTTTGCTTCCGATTCTTTGCGGAGCTTGATTTCCACGTTAGGAAGATTTTTTTCGCCAACAACAACGCGGACAGGAATTCCTATAAGGTCAAAGTCCTTGAACTTTACGCCTGGACGTTCGTTTCGGTCGTCAAGAAGAATTTCGATTCCTGCGTCAGAAAGTTCATTGTAAAGTTTGTCGGCAACTTCTTTCATTGTGCCGTCGTATTTTACTGGAACGATTACAACCTGGAATGGAGCGACTGTCATTGGCCAGATGATTCCGTTTTCGTCGTGGTAAGCTTCTATGATGCTTGCCAAAGTTCTGTCTACTCCGATTCCGTAGCAGCCCATTGTTGGAGTTACAGGTTTTGCGTTCTGGTCAAGGAATGAAACGTTCATGGCTTTTGTGTATTTGTAGCCAAGCTTAAAGATGTGGCCAAGCTCGTTTCCTTTTTTCATGTAGAATGTTCCGCCACATTCAGGACATTTGTCGCCTGCCTTGCAAGTTCGAACATCTGCTGTCATGAATGGAGTGTAGTCGCGTCCCGGCTCAATGTGTTTTAGGTGGAAACCTTTTTCTCCGGCTCCGCCAATGCAGTCGTGCATTGAAAGAGTTGATTCATCAGCCAAAACAGGAATTTTTAGTCCGATTGGTCCAACGAATCCATGCGGTGCGCCAGAATATTTTAAAACATCTTCATCGTTTGCAAGTTCCGCGCCGCTTGCCTTTAAAACTGAAGCGAGTTTTGTTTCGTTTACGTCAAGGTCGCCGCGAATCAGGATGCACCAGAATGTTTCCGGATAATAAGTTTGTCCGCCTTCTGTTACGGTTTTTGCATTTTTATATTCTTCGTTTGCAGAAAGGTCGATTCCGCAGTTGTAAACTTTGTAAATCAATGCTTTTAAGAATGTTGAGGATTTCTGGTTAAAGAATTTTTCCATATCTTCAATTGAAAAAACGTTTGGAGTCGCAACTTTTTCTGTTGGAAGCTCTGTTTTTTTCTGTGGCTCACCATTTGAATCTAAAGCAGTTTCTTTTTGGCAAGAGGCTTTTTCAACATTTGCGGCATAATCGCAGTCAGGGCAGAGCAAAAGAGTGTCGTCTCCAACTTCGCTTTCTACCATGAACTCTTCTGAGCCTGATCCGCCCATTGCGCCTGTGTCGGCTTTTACAGAAATTGTTTTAAGGCCGAGCCGTTTGAAAATTCTTCGGTAAGCAGCTGCTGTTGCATTGTATGATTCGTCTAAAGATTCATCGTTTTCGTCAAAGGAATAAGCGTCCATCATGATGAATTCGCGTCCGCGCATTACGCCGTATCTTGGGCGGATTTCATCGCGATATTTTGTGTTGATTTGATAAACCATGAAAGGAAGCTGCTTATAAGAAGAAAGTCCTTCGCGAATCAATGCTGTGAACGCTTCTTCCGCAGTTGGAGAAACAACCATGTCTTGACCAGCACGGTTTTGAGGTCTTAGCATTTCATCGTGCATTTTGTCCCAGCGGCCGGATTCTTTCCACAAGTCTCCAGGCTGAATAACTGTCGGCTTCATTTCAAGCCAGCCGGTTTTGTCTAGTTCTTGGCGGATAATTTCCTGTAGTTTTTTTAGCGAGCGAAAACCGAGCGGCATATAAGCGTAAAGTCCGTTTCCAAGTTTTCGGAGCATGCCGCTTCTCATCATTAATTTGTGGCTTGCGATAACTGCATCATTTGGAGCATCGCGCAATGTTGAAATAATAAATTTTGAAACTTTCATTATATTTTCCTTAAATAAAGTGATTAATTCCGTGGTGTTCAATAAGTTTTGTCTTTACAGCCACAACATAACTTCCAAAAATTGCAGTTAAGGCATCGAATGCCGCCGCAAAAGAACAGATTATTGGAGCCGCTGGCTTTAGCAAAAGAAATCCTGTTTCAAAGCCTCGTCCGTAAATTGTACACAAAACTGAAAGCGAAACAAAAGCTCCTCCTGCAGGGAGTCCTCCCAACAGAAACGAAATTCCAAAAGAAGCAAAAGTTATCCAAAGAATATCCAAAAACGGAATAGTTAAACTTGAATAAGAACGCCAAATCATTATAAAGCCGACAACAGTTACAAGTGCAGAACCGCCGCGTGCAAAAATATTAAATAGCGGAAAAGTTATGCCATTTATCCTTCGCCTGATACCGATGGATTCTTTTCCGTGCCGCATATTTATTAGCAAAATAAGGTTTGAATCCGCAGAAAAGAATGCTGCGATTGCAGAACAGATGCTAGCATAAAGAATTCTGTATGGGTGTGGGTCATGGCAAATATACCTTATTATAAGAGGATAAATCAGTCCCACAACAATTAAAAAATCTACAAGGAGAAGTAAAATCATTGGTGAAAAAACACCGCTTGTTATTATGGCTCTAAATTTCGTTGTCCAATAGCACAGAATTATTGCCATTCCATATGAAAGAAATTCTGTAAAGAAAACGGCAATATTGTACATTAATTTTGAAAGAGAATCTGCAAGTTGAACTATAGGGCGGTATAAAACGTTGTCAGAAGCGGAAGCACCGCCAATAAGACCCGCAAATAGAAAACTTGCAAGCAAAAAAGAACCGTTTAGCAGCGATTCAATAGGCGAGTATGGAAAAAGAGTTCTGATTAAATTAGCTGTATTTAATGTTGCTGTTTCGGAAACTTTTTCTACCGTTATAGGAAATCTAGGAAGTCTAACTACAAGAATTGAAAGCAATCCCACAAGCGAAAGCAAGAGCGATGAAACAACGATTGTCCCGCCAGTCCAAAGCGCAGTCTTTGCAATTTGATTTGTCTCTCTAAGTTTGTTTACTGCAACTATGACTGTAAAGAACATTACAGGAATAGTCATGTAGCGACCAAACCGTATTACAAGTTCTGTTAAATATTCCAAAGCAGAAGAAATTGCTTCGTTGTTCGTAGGAAGAATAAATGCACACGCTACACCAAGTAAAGACGCAATAAGATATTTTATCCAAAGTTTCATAAACAAGTATTATATCAAAATATATTGATTCTTAAAAGGGGCTTGCAGCGTATGCTATTTCTATGGCTAAAACTTAGCTTTTCTTAGTCTTACGCGTTCTATATCTTCGCAGAAAAGTTCTCGCAAGTCGTTTAGACCTAATGCCATTAAAGCCATGCGGTCAATTCCAATTCCCCAGGCAAGAACAGGAACGTCAATTCCCATTGCTTTTGTTACTTCTGGACGGAAAATACCTGAACCGCCAAGTTCAAACCAACCCAAAACAGGATGTTTAATATGAACTTCAACAGATGGTTCTGTAAATGGAAAATAGCCAGGAACATATTTTACTTCCGTTGCACCTGCAATTTCTGTCGCAAACATCTTTAAGAAACCTAAAAGCGTTCTTAAATTTGCTTCTTTACCAATTACAATTCCTTCTGTCTGATAAAAGTCGCTTAAGTGCGTTGCATCAACTTTATCGTAGCGGAAGCAGCGTACTATTCCAAAGTATTTTCCTGGAATCTCTGCTTTGTGCAATTGATGTGCAGAAAGAACAGTTCCTTGAGAACGCAATATGAGTCGTTTTGTAAATTCTTTATCAAACGTATAATTCCAGCCACGGCTTCCAGAATCCCCGCCATTTTCATGAACTTTTGCAATGTTTGAAAGGTAAGGTTCTTCAATTGACTTTGCATGAGTAGGATTTTTTATTCTATATACGTCGTGTATGTCGCGGGCCGCATGGAACTGAGGCATAAACAAGGCATCACCGTTCCAGAATTCTGTTTCAACAAGCGGACCGTCAAATTCCTGAAATCCTAAAGAACACAATTTGTCTTTTACGGATTCAAGAAATTGCACATAAGGATTTGTTCTGCCTGGAATAATTCTTGCTGGCTGCAAAGAAATGTTATATGCTCGGAATGTGCCGTTCTTCCATTCTCCAGAAGAAAGCATTTTTGGTGTTATCTCTCCAATTTCGTTTCCTGTAATTCCAGCTTTTTTAAGTGCTTCCACAACTTGCTTTGCTGCTTCAACAATTTTATAAGTAACAGTTTCGCGCTCGATAATTTTAAAAGGACTGTCTGTAGCGCCTCGTTTTTTTGCAAGAGTGACAATGACTTCCTGCTCTTTTGGCGAAAGTTGAGATTTGTCGAGAAGTCCGTTTTCGGCATCACACGCCTTTTTTAGAAGTTCTGAAGTTACAGCAATCCTATCTGGAAGAGATGCGCCTGTATATTCAGCTTTTTTTTCTGCGTTCATTTTTAGAACGCCTTCCTTTGAAAGCGGTCCAAATGCGCTTCCTATATCCTTTTGTTCCGCACCAATTTCTTTTGCAAGCTCAGGTAAAGATAATGCGCCTTTTCCTTTTAGGGCACAAACCATTTTTTCTTCAATGGTTCCATTTTTTGCAATGCTTCGCCCCATATCAGTAATTTCGTAGTAAGTATGTGGTGTTCTTGCGACTTCTTTTAAAAGATTTTTACCAGAAAGCCAAGAAAAAGCTTGGTTCGCATGACCTTCCTTGTAGCTAAGGTCTTTTATAAGTTTTTCAGAAGTAAGATTGTCTTTATCTGAATATTTTAGCAACACTTTTGTTTCAAGTGGATGTAAGTTTTTTATAATGTTTAAAATGTCCATTTTATATTTTTGCCTAATTACATGATTTCTAAAAATCTTAGAAATCATTTTTAAATAAGATGTATTAAACTATTGCTTAATAGCTTTGAACTAACGAATTAATTTTACATGAGAGCATCTCTGCGCCCAGTTTATACCGCGGTCATCCTTAAAAAAACGTTCTCTATCTTGTTCCATATATCTATAGTTCATGTAGCCATTTTGCTTGTCTTGTATAAAGTCCCTAAGGCAAGCTAGGATTGCGTTCATTGCTTCGCCTTGGTCATAAGTTGTATACATGCTTGTGTAGTAAATTCGAATTTCATCTACACCTGGCATATATTCAATCTTAACTTTTGCAGTTTTATCTATTACGTGCTGATTTTCAGGGATAATAACACGAGTTGAAAGATCAATTTTGGCATTTTCCGTAGAAAAATCAGAATTTTCTGTTTGTGCAAAAACGGAGCCAAAAATTAAAAATAAAGAAATGAAAGAGATAGCAACCTTTTTCATAGTAATCCTCCAGGTAGCATTTGCACACGATTTTAAAATTGCGTGTACTTTAATATTCTATCCGTTTCTAAAAAAAAATCAAGTTCTACTATATATTGTCCTTCGCTTATCCCAATTTTCGGTTCTTTGGTTATTATAAGTTTGCCGTCTATTTCTTTAGGCTTGTTCTTAATAATTTCCCTATAGTAATTTCTTATGGCATTTTTTGCAGCTTCGCTTGCAGCCTTTTCAATTCCTTCAAAACCAAGTGAGACAGGTGCTTTTCCTCGTCCTTGAATTTTTTTTACATTTATTGTGTTCCAGGCGTTAAAATACCAAATCATTTGAGGTGTTCGGCTAAATTCAATCCAAGAGTGCATAAAATTGTCTTGAATCCAAGGTGTTTTGTAAACTATAGGATTTTTTTCAAAGTCAATTTTATTAACGTCGGTTAGTTCAAAATATTCTGCGACACGGCGCGTTTTGTCGTAAGGCGTGTATGCAAAATTCCAGCCGTAAACCATTGCGTTTATTAAAAATGGCGCTGTTTTTTTTAATTTTTTTATAGGGAAGTCAAATTGTCCTAAAGAAGAATCAGAGGCTTCTGCGGATTCCGGATAGGCATCTAGTTCCGCCCAAAGATGAATGCGAATAGTTTTTTCAAAATCTAAGGATTGGCAGAAAATATTAAATCCGCTTAAAAATCCAAATACAAGTACTAAAAAAAGATGAGTTTTAAGAGAGCTTTTTATAAACCGGAAATTAGTCTTCATCAATATCTGTTACTAACGAAGGAGGCGCGTAGGTTACTCTGTTTCTACCGTTGTGCTTTGACATATAAAGCCCTTGATCTGCCTGGTTTACAAGCTTTTTAGGTACTGTAACAGGGTTCTTTTCTGCGTCAAAAACTGCAACTCCACAAGAAATTGTAACTTTCATGCGCTGTTCATTATATATAAAGTCGTAGTTTGCAATGCAAGAGCGAATTCGTTCGGCAATAGAAACCGCATCTTCTTTTTTTGTGTCGTTTAATAAAACTGTAAACTCTTCGCCTCCGTAACGGCTTGCAAGATCTGTTTCCCTAAGATTTGACTTTATAAGAGCCGCTACCTGTTTTAAAACGTAGTCGCCACATTCGTGTCCGTAAGTGTCGTTGAAGTGCTTGAAGAAGTCTATGTCGAACATCAATACAGAGAGAGGAAGTTTTTCTACCATTGCGGTATCGAGCTTTTCTGCAAGCACATTGAAAAAATAGTATTTTAACTTTAACTGGGTCATCATGTCTGTAGAAGAGCGTTCAATTAAAGTTGTGTTGTTTATAGAAATTGCAGCTAGCGAGGCGATGTTTAAAATCTGGTCTTTTTCGTAGTCGTTGTACGCAGAATCTTGGTCCGGCTCAAAAGAAAAGCGTTCTCCTAAATACAAAATGCCGTTTATATGATTTTTCTGAATCAAAGGGATTATAAGAGAAATGTTTAAAGATTCAAGCATTTTTAAGGAGTTGCTTTTTTCGCATTTGCTTGCAAGATATTCCATAGAAACCGGGCGTTTTTCTTCAGATAAAACAGTTACAATCTGATCTGAAAAATCTATGCTGTAGTTTTCAATATCATCAGAAAGAAGACTCTGTGATGTTTTTAGTTCAAATATATTGGAATTAAGAAAATCCAGTACAAAAATTCCAGCAGTTGAAACTCTCATTTGAGCCATGCAAGAAAATACAATAGACTCCAAAAGTTGTGCGCCGTCTAAAGTTGAAGAGAATGATTTAGAAATATCTAATAACTGTTCAAGATCGTAAATACGCTTTTCGTAATAAGCTGTAATTTCTTGAAGTTTTTGTTCATTTGTTTTTTTGATTTCTTCCATAATTTACAAAAAACTCTATGCGGAAATTATAACATAGTTCTTCATAATTTTAAAGAAAATTTCCCACTTAGGATATTGATTTTCAAGTAAATCAGTGCTGTCTCTGTTTCTAGAAGACATCATAAGCACTTTTAAGTTGGAAATATTTTCGCTTGTAGGCTTTTTTGCATCTTGCAATAGCTGGTCAACGTGCTTGCTCAGCGTATTCAGTATTTTTACTTGAGAAGAAATTAGTCTGTTTGCTTCTGCGTTCACTTCGTTTACCATTTGCTCAAGTTTCTTAAAAAAATCGGAATCGTTGTGGCAGTCTCTCATATATCCTTCTATGTGGCTAATATCAAATTTGTTGTCCTTGTCAAAAGAATTTTCAAATTCTTTTATGCTGTCTGAACATTCAATTGCTGCATAAATGTCTGAAGAAAATTCTGTTTTGAACGTAGGATTATTAAAAAATCCTTCTATTACTAAATCGTTTAAAAGAGCTTTAATAGGTTCTGTTAAATAAGTTGCCAAAAAGGTTTTGAGAATTTGCACAGGAAGGGTCCAAATGAACGAAAGTCCAGTTTCCTTTGTAAGTTTTTTGTTAAAATCGTTGTTGTATCCTTTTACGTTTAAAAGCATGGAAGAGCCAAAAAGCATTGAAAGCTCGCTGCGTATATTGCTGTCTTTTAGCTCCGTCTTTATTCTTTGCTCATCAGCTTTGAACCTGCCTTGCAGCATTTCTGAAAAATCTTTTCTAGCAGATTCTGAATATTTTGCAGATTTAGGCTCGTAAGAAATATCAGATTTGGCATACTGAATTAAAAGCCTAAGTTTTTCTGTGGAAATTACATGGTGAGTAATCCAAGCAATCTTTTTTAGGTTTTCTTCAAGTTCTTCTGATTCTACGGAATTTGAATTCAAAAATGACTTTAATTGGACAAGAGCTTTAACCGCATTCAATGTTCCTGTTGTTAAGTTTAATCCCTTTAATAGAAAGTAAATATCTTCCAGGATATTTACTATTTGCGACACGGGAAGTTCTTTGTAAGAAGGTTGATAGTGAATGTCCGCCGCCATAAAGTTTGGATCAAAGATTTGCAAGGCGGTTACAAAATTAAATCTACAGAAATCCGCAAGTTGATGAAGAGTTGTTATTTCTTTGTCGATTTGTTTGAATGTATCGGAATTTAGTTCGTGAATGATTCTATCAAGCCGTTTTCGTTGTATGTCGTACAGTTGCGAAGTTGTCATGCTCGAGGGAGTTGTAAGTTCTTTTTTTCGTTCTTCGTAAGAAAGTGATTCTATTATTTTTTGAAACTCTGGCGAAAAGCCTGTTATTACAAGCTGAGCTTCAAACCGTTTGTTTCTTGGTATGTCTGGACTGGAAATTGTTGAATCAAGGAGGTTGTTTAAAGGCTTTGTGTTTATATATAGAAACCTTAAGGCTTCCGCAAAGTTTGGCATAAGCTTGCCGTTCTTAAAAATTACAGGTTCGTAAGATTTGAGCTCGTTTTCAAGTTTTTTCATCTGAATTTTCTTTTGAACTTCAGGTGAATTGTGATTGAACAGTGATTCAAAAAAATCTGAAATGGCTTGTAAGAAACTCATGCCTTGATTTTAATAGGAAAAAAAGAATTTTACAATATTAGGGCGAAAACCGGGTCTTTTCATAAAGCTTAAAAAAACACAGGCAGCGAATTTGCACTTTATTCAGACGGTTGTGTCCGCGCTTCGTTTGGATTGGTTTGGGTTGCTGCGCAACCTTGACTGTTCTTCTCGCGCAAAGATTTCGCAAATTGTAAATTCGCCTAGGCTTTTATTCCATATAAATATTTGCGAATATCTGGCGGTAATCTTCTATTGAAGATGCATGAATAATTTTTGCGCGCAGTTCGGCTCCGCCTTGAATTCCTTTTGAGTAGGCGCAAAATCTCTTACGCATTTCACGGCAAGCAGGAAATTCTCCAGCATCTGCAGCAAGCATTTCAAGCTCTTTAAAGCCTGTTTTTATTTTTTCTTCAATTGGAACTTCGTCATAAATCCCTTTTGCAAGAAGTTGAGCTGTTTTAGAAAAAATAAAAGGATTGCCCATGGCTCCCCTGGCAAACATTACGGCATCGCAGCCTGTTTGCTCTAGCATTGCCTTTGCGTCTTCTGGGGTGAATAAATCTCCGCTTCCAAAAATGGGAACTTTCCCTTGTGCAAGTTTTACAAGCTGCGCAAGTTTAGACCAGTCCGACTTGCCTTCGTACCCTTGCGCGCGCGTTCTAGGATGCATAGTTATGGCGTCGGCGCCAGCTGACATGGCTGCTTCCGCTGCTTCTATAAACGTAATGTTTTGTTCGTCCCAGCCAGAACGTATTTTTACAGTTACTGCCGCTTTTTTACCTGCCGCTTTTTTTACTGCTGCGACAATTTTTCCAAGCTGCGCTGGATTTTTTGTAAGCGAAGAGCCTGCTCCCGTTTTTACAATTTTAGGAACAGGGCAGCCGCAGTTTATGTCTATACATTCGCAATTGGTCTTTTCAAGAACTATGTTTGCGGCTTGCTCCATTATGCTTTGGTCGCTGCCAAAAATTTGAACAGAGTAGGCTTTTTCGTTGGGAGCCCTTTTCATCAAAGTTTCTGTTTTTAAATTTTTTCTGACTAAAGCTTCTGCGCTTACCATTTCTGTGTAGGTAAAGCAAGCTCCGTGTTCTATGCAGATAGAACGAAAGGAGCGGTCGCTGTAGCCTGCTACCGGAGCAAGAAATAAATTTCCTTTTAGTTTTAAAGAACCAATATTTACAGGATGAAACAGCATTTTATTCCGGCAGTTTAAAAACTTTGCAACTGTTTTTCCAAAGCTGGTCGGCAAGTTTTTCCAAATCTATTTCCAGCATTTCTGCAAGGAATTTTGCCGTGGAAGTTATATACGCAGGCTTTGTTCTTTTCTTTTCGCGGAATTCGGCAGGAATCATAAAAGGACTTTCTGTTTCTATTAAAATTCGGTCCAAAGGAAGATTCATTACTGTTTCGTGCAGATTGTGGGCATTGCGGTAAGTTAGATTTCCTGCAAAAGAAAAATAAACGTTCATGTCCAGGCATTTTTTCGCATATTCGGCATTTTCAGAGTAACAGTGAAAAATTGCGCCAGAGTCTGGAATTCGCTCTCTTAAAACGTCGTAAACATCTTTTCCTGCATCGCGGTTGTGAATAATGACAGGAAGATTGTGTTTTTGCGCGATTTCAAGCTGCGCAATAAAAAGTTCAATCTGGGAACGCTTGTCGCCAAACTGTTTGTAGTAGTCAAGACCAGTTTCGCCTACGGCAACAACGTTTGGAAGAGAAATAAATTCTTCTATTTTATTGTACCAATCGTTTCCGGGATTTGTAACTTCTGCAGGAGCGACACCGACGGCGTGGTAGATTCCAGAAATAGACTTAAGATTTTTATATGTTTTTTCAAAGTCAATAAGGCTGTTGTTTATGCTGACTATTCTTGAAACACCTGCTTGCTTAGCTTGTTGAATAACGCGTAATTGTTCTATAGGATCATCGTATATAAGCCCGATGTGGGCATGAGTATCAAAAAATTGCATGGCTTTTCTTCCTAAATTGCGGGTAATAAATGGTGAATATTTCAACCATTCCTACCGATAAAGATAATATAGTAATCTTTTGTTGTCAACTTTAATCGCAGAGTTTGACACATTTTAATCTACTATGATATACTTTACTGTGCTATAAGTGGTTTTCAGCGAATTGTTTGATGGGGTAAAAATTGTCAAAAACACAAAAAAGATATAAAAAAATAGAAAAGAAATTTGCCTCTGATGTTCATAACGGTTTTATTTCGTTTATAAAAGGTATAAAGAACTTTTTTGTTCGCGTATTTAAGATTTTTGATAGCAAACTTACAATTATGATAGTTCCGCACTCGCAGAGCAAGGTTTTGAATTTTCAAACAAATGTTTTTGCGCTCAGCATGGGATTTCTTATCGTAATAGGAATAGTCGTTTCGTTCTTTTTCTTTAATAAAAATACAGTAGTTTCAAAGTTGGAAATAAACAGTCTTGTTTCTAAAAACCGAGAAACAATGGCTAGCCTTGATGAGCTTAGGGATGAAAACACGAATCTTTTGCAAGCTGCAAAAAGGTTTCAGGCGTCGCTTTCGCAGTCATTGGCTTTGCTGGGATTGGATCACGGCGACAACGTTTCAAAAGCGTCTGTAAGCAATGGAGACCTCTCTTCTCTGTTTAGTTCCAAGGATTCGGTTGAAGGTTCTTTGCACGAAACGCAAGATATACGTTCTCTTACGGCTTACCTTGAAGATTCTGTGCAGCCTATTGAGCAGATTGGAAAAATGCTGGAAAATCAGGCAACCTTGTTTAAAGAGATTCCTAATATATGGCCTGTAACAAATCCGAACGTTCATATTTCAATGATGTTTGGACCAAATATTCACCCGATTACTGGGCAGTGGTACATTCATAAGGGAATAGACTTTTCTACTTGGCGCTCCGGAGATCCTATAATGGCAACCGCAAACGGTCAGGTTGTTACTGCCGGATACGATGCAAGTTTTGGAAATTACGTTATTATCAGGCACAAGCACGGAATTTATACACGATTTGCGCACATGAGCGCATTCCGCGTAAAAAAAGGAGAGTATGTAAATCAAGGTCAAATCATTGGCTACATTGGCAATACAGGTGTAACTACAGGTCCGCATCTTCACTACGAAGTACACATCGGTTCTGATGTAGTTGATCCAAGTAAATACATTAACGTCAAATTAAAAAGATAGATTATGGCACTTCGTACAGATGATATTTCTATAAATACTTTAATAGGCAACGGTTCTTTTGTTAGCGGAAATTTAAAAGTGAACGGTTTTATTCGCGTTGATGGAGATATTGACGGAAATCTTGATACAGATGGAGCCGTGATTATAAGCGAAAAAGCAAGAATCCGTGGAAACATAACTGCAAAATCTGTAATAGTAGGCGGAATTGTTTTTGGAGATATTTCTGCGCGCGAAGGTGTAAAGCTCCTTTCTTCCTCTGCGGTAGTCGGCAATATTCTAACAAGAAAAGTTCGAATGGAAGACAAAGTTGTTTTTCATGGACACTGCATTTCTATATGGAACGAAGAGCGTTTTGATAAGGAAGTCAATGCGTTCCTTGAAGAGAAAGCAATCCTTGATAAGGCAAAGTTTTAATGAATTCTATAGACCCATTGAATTCATCGCTTCTTTTTTCAACCACAGCGTTAAATGCTAAGAACGTTCAAAAAGAGCAGGAACAGTCAAAAGTAAAAAACAATAAGAAAAAGATTTTTTCTTCAATTTTAGAAAAACAGCAAGAAATAGAAAATTTGGCGAATGCGGGGCTTCCGCCTCAAATTGCGGGGCTATCTCTTGAAGAAGCCGTTGTTTATTTAAAAGATGCCATAGACATGGCTGGCGATGAGCTTTCTGATAAAATGGATAACGCTTCTATCGTAAAATTTAGGCAGGCTGTAGGCCAGTTTTTAAAATTTGTTGAAAAAAACGCATACGAAATTTCTACTAGAAAAAGAATTGGAAAAGCTAGGGTAAGGGGAATAAGTCCGTTTTTTTCTGATGTACGCGACAAAGACCCTTATGTGCAAATAAACATTGTTAATAAAAAATTAACAGAACTTACTCAGATGATTTTGCAAAATCACGCTGAAAAGTTAAAAGTTTTAGCACAAGTAGATGAAATTAAAGGAATGATTGTAGATTTTTTTGCAATATAACTGATATAATTGTTCTACTTATTTAAATATTTGCGGAGACAAATGTGAGCGATATTTTTGAAAATGATATAGATGATGAAAGCGAAAATCTTTCTAGCCTTGAAGATAACGAAAACTATGAACAAAAGGAAGACCTTGTTTTAGACAGGCCTCTGTTCTGCTTAAAGCTTTCTTATTCATGCGAATCTCTTTATGCAAAAAATGAAAAGAATCTTGATGTAAAAGTAGGCGATTTTGTTATTGTTCAAACTCGCTACGGTAAGGATATTGCAAAAGTTTTGGGACAGTCGAAAAGACCTATTGGAATAAAGCTTTGCGATATTGTCGCTATTGACCGCAAGGCGACTGACGAAGATCTTGAAAAAGTCCGCGAAAATAAATCAAAAGAAGAAGAAGCGTTTAAAGTATTTAAAGAAAAAGTTGCCATCCACAAATTGGACATGAAGCTTATAACCGTTCATTTTTTAATAGATGAACAGAAAGCTCTTTTCTTTTTTAGTTCTGAAAATAGGGTTGATTTCCGTGAGCTTGTAAAAGATTTGGTAAGCGTTTTTAAAATGCGTATTGAACTGCGCCAGATTGGTGTAAGGGATGAATCACGGATTATAGGCGGTCTTGGTGTTTGCGGAAGACCTTTTTGTTGCCACGGCGTGAGCGATAAACTTAGACCCGTTTCCATTAGAATGGCAAAGGATCAAAACCTTTCTTTGAATTCCATGAAAATCAGCGGTCAGTGCGGAAGGCTTCTGTGCTGTCTTTCTTATGAATTTGATTGGTATAACGAGGCAAAGAAAAAAGTTCCAACAGAAGGTTTGCATATTTACTACGACGGCACGAATTTTAAAATAACAGAAGTAAATCTTCTTACATCTATGGTAAAAATGCTGGGTGAAGATGGCCGCTTGTTGGAAGTAAATGCAAAAAGATTTGTAAAAGAAAACAATAAATGGCGTATTCAGTAGTTACCCCAGACCTCGAGTTTTTAGGAAAATGAACAAAAACGCAAGCGAATTTACAATTTTAGAATGCAAACGAGTTCTATGGAGTCTTTTGCAAAGGGTGAACGGTTAAAATCTGAATAAAACTGGATTTTGGAAAATCCCGCTTTCTTGCCGTAATTCAATATATGCTTTTGAGTTATGGGAAGAACAGGTTCTTTTTCTAAAACAGGAATAGTCTTTTCTTTTGAGATTTCAATCTTCTGTGTTAAAACTGTTTTTGTTTCTGTTTGATTTATAACGCTAGATAATTGCGCTCGAAGGCTGGTTTTTTTAGGAAGTTCCATGCGCTTTTTTGATTCTAAAGGCTCAAAATTTTGCAAGTGAAGAACAAGAAATCCATTTTCTGCAAGCAATTGCGTACAATCTTTAAAAAAAGAAAGCAAGGCTTGCTCTGTTTTTAAAAATATTAAGCGACTGTTGCCACAAAATACTATATTGTAGAATTTTCTACCTAAAAAGGAAGTCATTTCTTTTGTGGAAAGGTAAAAAAAACGAATAGAAAGAAGTTGTGTCCTGCGTTTTAAGGCTGCTGAGTTTATTAAAGCTCTGTTTGCGTCAATGCCGGTTACGTTGAATCCTTTTTTTGCTAAGTCAAAGTCCAACGTTCCTGTGCCGCAGCCGATGTCTAAAAAATTTATGGGTTTACAGCAGTTTTTTGAGAGATTTGAAAAAAAACTTTTTAATGAATCTGTTACAGGAAATAACTCGTCGTAATATTCTGTAAGGTTGGAAAAAAACTCCATTCTTCTATTCTAAATCAAAATTTTGAAATTGCAATATTTGCATTGACAATTTGCGTTGCTGAATGTTTGTTTTGAAATTAAGGCTTTATAAAAAAAAAGTTGCTTTATTTTAAAAATCGGTGGAGAATATAAGGGTACTAAAAAAATTGAACTGATGTAAAAAAAATCTACGGAGCGAAATTATGTCTAAAAAATCATTAATTGTTTCAGCTTTTATATTTTCTTTTTTTGCAATAATTCTTTCTGTTTTGTTTTCCTGCAATGTTGGTCTAGGAGATGCCGTTGATACCGAAGTTCCTAAGGTTGAAATAACTTATCCGCCAGCTTCTAAAGTCATTCGCGATTGGTTTTATTTGGCGGGAACTTGTTCTGATGATAAAGGCGTTGCGTCAATTTCAGTTTCTGCTGTTAATACAGAAACAAAGGAATCAATTGATTTTGGATCGTTTCCTCCTGAAAAAGACGGTTCCTGGGCTTGTAAAATTAATGAAAATAAAGATGGTTCTTATAAACTAAAAGATGGAACTTATACATTTTGCGTTACTGCAGAAGATTCTTCAAAGCAAAAATCTGCTCCAAATTATAGAACCATTGAACTTGACAACACGCCTCCTGTTTTTGTTATAAAAAATCCTGGGACAACAAATGCCGACGCGCCAAGTTCTTTTGGCTCGATTTTAAAAATTGTTGGCACTGTAGGCGATGCTCACGAGATTTATGAGCTTTCGCTTTCTGTTTATGAAAAATCAGATTTGTCCGGGCAGCCTAAGGCAGTTCTTTCTGAAAAAAGCATTGATAAAACTGATGGAATCAACGTTACTTTAGCGCGCTATAACTCTGACGTAGAATCTGGAAAAGAAGAGGCAGATGAACTGCACCGCAATTACCTAAAAATTTATAATACAGAGCAAGGCGGAAATCAAAAGCTTTTTGCTTCTGTAACTTTAAAAGATTCTGCTGAAGTCTGGCAAGATTATACAAAAAACGAAGCTTCTTCCATCGGGAATTCCACAGACAGCTGCCTTTACTTGAATGACGATGTTTATGAAGACCTTATGAGCAAATCGTCAAAATACGGAGCGCTTTCCGCAGCAACTTTTATGAAGCTTATAAATGGAACTTATAGCGATTCTTCAGACAGCTCTGCGTCGGACAGAGCTGCAAATAGTTCTTCTGAAAAGATGAGCGAAACAAGTCAAAAAGAAGTCTTAAAAATTCTTAACGACAGGGTAAAAGCTACTTCAAAAACTCCAATTGTTTTTAATCTCAACAAAAATGCAAATCCAACTTACGAAATTATGGGATTTTCATTCAAGGGAGAAGAAAGCGCCACTTTTGGTTCGCACAAGGCTGCAAAGCAGAGTTCCTTGACTTTTAAGGTTCAGGCGGGCCTTGATGATAGTTACGTAAAACCTTCGTCGTTAAAAGTTTATATGTTTGGACCTTACAATAATGCGGAAATTACGAGCGAAAAACTCAGCAAAATTTATGAAGATTCAGACTTGTTTTATAAATCAAATAGTGCAGAAGGGCAAATAATAAAAGACTATTCTGCAAATGCGGCAAGTTCTGCAGAAACTTTTACGGATTCTATTGAGCTTCCATCCGTAATAACAAAGGGCAAGTATTATGTTCTTGCTGCAACTGGCCAGGATGTGGACGGTTATTCTTTGGTTAATTCAAATGGAAATTACTTTGGATTTATAGGAGAATCTGCTGGAACTGCTCCTTCTGTTTCTATAACAGGTTTTGCCGATGGAGCTATGGCCAACGAGTTGAGCAAGTTTTCAATTTCAGGAACTTTAATTTCCGAAGAAACAGAAGTTTCTAGCGTTGTCTATAAAATTATAGTGCAAGATGAAATAAATGCGAAAACAGTAGCAACGGTTGAAGGTTCTGCAGAACTTTCCTTTGAAGATGACATCAATAAACTTTCTGCAGCTTGGAAAATCGAAGATATAAAAAATGGCGTTGCAAGCTATGAAAACGGTTATACAAGCTGCGTTCCAGAGAACGGCAACCGCTTTAAGTATTCTCTTACTGTTGAAGGAAAGGATTCAACAGGGCTGGCTTCAAAAGAAACAAAATCTTTTGTGGTGGATATGAAAAAGCCGGAAATAAAAATAAACGATATAACTCCGGTTGCTAAAAAAGAAGCTACAGAATCTGAAACAAAATTTACTGTAAACGGAAAAGTAAAGTTTTCTGCGGTTATAACAGATACAAATCTGCACAATGTTTGTGTTTCTGTTACCGATGGAACAAATACAAAAACTTTATTTGAGGGTAATTCTTCTACAATAGAAAAAGAATTTGATACAACAGAATTTTTAGACGAAAATGCTTTGGTGTTTAAGGTAACTGCTGCAGATACTGCTGAAAACGTTTCTGAGCAGCAAAAAACTGATGTCTTTGTAAGCCAAAAAACTGATAATCCTGAAATAAAGTTTACAAACGGAAAGACTTCTGCAGATGGAATTTCTAGCTGGGCAGCGGCAACAAACGGTCAAAATGCTTTTGGAATAGAAAGCAATAATTCTGCAAACTTTACAATAACCGATGATGACGGTTTGGAAAGCGCAAAGATTTACATATATGACGAAGGTGGAAATCTTATTGGTTCGCAAGGGGCAATTTCTGTAGAAGATGCGCAGCTTCAAAAACAGGAAAATTCTGAAAATGCAAAAACTAATCCTGCAAATCCTGTTGAGTATAAAGTTGACGGAAGCACATCTTATGCGCTTTCTTATAAACTTCCGCAGAAAGCAGGAAAGTATAAAATCCAAATAGAAGTTTTTGACACAGAGTGGAATACTGCAAGCGAGCAAAACAAAAAATGGCATGCAACAAAAACTGAAAGTTATATTTTTGTAACAGAAGGCAATCTTTCAATCTCTTTTGTGGATATTACAAATAACACTTGCCAAGTAAAGGCTTCTAATAAAATGTCTGTAAAAGGCACAGTTAGCCTTTCGGACCTTGCAAAGCTTGAAAACATAGAATGTTTTGTAATGGAAAAAACTGTAGATTCCGCTACTAATGAAAAAAATTGGCAAGCCGTAGAAAATGCCTTTGCTAAGTACAAAAAACAAGAAGGAGAATCAGTTGTTCCTGTTACAGCAGAAGCAAAGGATGGAAAAATCTCTTGGGCAGTTGATATTCCTGCTGGAAATATAAAAGACGGAGAGCAGCGTTTTTATTTTAAGGCGACAGATATTTTTGGAAAATCTGCTTCAATTGAATTGACTTGCAACGGGGATGGAAATCCTCCTGTTATAAAAAAAGATTCTTCTGTATTTGACGATAAATGGAAAAAATCAGCATCTGTAAAAGTTTCGGTTTTAGTCGCAGATATTAATGGGTATAGTCCTAGCGGAATAGATAAAGTAAGTTGTTCTTATATCGGAAGAACTTTAGCGACCGAAACAAGGGAGCTTTCTCGCGAAAAAGATAAATATACGGAAGAAGGAACTGCATCGGAATCCGGCAATTACTATAAGTATTCTACAACAATAGATGATTTAGGCGATGGCGATTCAATTGGAATAAAATTTACAGCAACAGATAATGTTGGCAATTCTGCAGCAAATTCAGAATGTTTCTTAAAGATAGATACAACAGCTCCAAAAATTACTAGTGTTTCGCTAGAAAAAGAAGGCGCTGTTCTTAGCAAAAATGATTCGCTGAAAATAAATTATTCAATGGAAGATAATGTTAGCGAAACTATTAATGGAAGCGGCATTGCTTGCTTAAAAATCAGCACAAATTCAAATATGAGCGATTCCATTGAAATTGAAGAATTAGAATCTTCTTGTATTTATTCGCTGACAGACTTTGAAAAGTTTAAAGATTTAAGTGTAAAAGAGTATTCAATTTATGCACAGGCAAAAGACAATGCTGGCAATTTATCTGAAATTGAAAGAGCGGGTTCGTTTACCGTTGATAACGTTCTGCCAAAAGTTTTAATAAATGCGCCAGTTTCTGGAAGCACAGTGAATAAAACAATTTCATTGAGTGGAACTGTTGTTGAAGACAATCTTGCTAAGAATAAAATTCCAGTTTTGCAGTATAAGGACAGTGCAGACGGCTCTGAATGGAAAAATCTTGAATATACATCTTCAAGCCTTGAAGTACAGAACTGGTCAATTTCTGGAATCGATACAACAAAACTTTACAATGGTTCAGATTCAAAAGATGTGGAGTTTAGAGTTCTTTTTACAGATGATGCAAACAATACGAATAGTTCAATTGTTGCAAAAGACGGCAGCGAAACTGCATACAAATTAACAATCGACCAAAATACAGACCGTCCGGAAATAAAGCTTACAAACATCAAGATAAGCGGAAGCGCAATAAGCTCAAATGTTGTGCAAGGCGTAATTTCTGATGACGATGGGGTTGCAGAAAAAGTTGAATTGTACAGAATTGACAAATCTGATTACACAGCAGGCTCTACGCCAAAAACTTCTGGCAGCAAGTGGAAAGAAATTACAGTAGAATCTGGAACGGGCATTTGGAAAACGGAATTGCAGGAAAGCGAAAATCAAGGTTCAAAATCTTGGTATTTCTATGTAATTGACGAAAACGGCGGCGAATTCTGCACCGCAAGCACTTCTGCTTTGCAGCGCATATATCTTTCTGACAGCGCAAGCTCTAAGACTGATAATACGGCAGGCGTTTCTTTCTTCTACGACAGCGTTGCTCCAGAAGTAAAAATATCTGTAAGCCAGGATGATGCAACTTACGGCGAAACAAATACAATTTTTGGCGGCGCTGAAGGCTCTGGAAAGAATAAAGTTTATGTAAAGGCAGAAGTTACTGAAGAAGTTGGAATGTCTGCTGCAAATCCTGTAACGCTTTTTGTTGGCGGAATAAAACAGGAGCAGGCAAGCGGCTATCCTTCTTGTCAGGAAAGCACAAATGCGAGCGGAATAAAAGTTTACACATACAAATTCGCTCCAATCGACATAAGCGGCTCTGGCTATAAAGATGGTCAGCTTGCAATTTCTGTTACGGCAGAAGATTCTGCAGGTCTTTTTAACAAGGACATGATGAACATAACTATAGACAAAACTGTGCCGACTGTAAAAATTGTTTCACCTACAACAGCTATTTCTGATGCGGTTAGTGCGGCAATCTCTCTAAAAGGCACTGTCCTGGACAACGCATCTTCTATTGAACGGCTGATGTATACAATTCCTAAAAAAGGAGTTGAAGACGAAGCTCAGGAATGGAAAGATGTGGGAACAGCAAGTTCTTGGGAAATAAAATTTGCTTCGGGAGCGCCTGATTCCACAGACAGCCTTGTTTATTATGTAACTGCCAAAAACGGCGGCGATTTTGCTTATCAGATAACTGCTTCTGGAACGGAAAATATTTACAAGGTTCCTATTTGGTTTAAGGCAAAAGATTCAGCTGGAAACATCGGAATTATAAAAGATCAGTATGTTTTTGCAGATTCAGAAGGCGGAAAGCCAAAGGCTTGGATTAATTCCCCAGAAGAAGGGGCTACTACAAGCGGCGTGGTGACAATTTATGGCGGAGCGATTGACAATGTAAGCGTAAGCAAGGTTTGCGTTCAAATTGATGCGAACAATGATGGAAACTTTGATGAAAGCGATTTTAACTACATTAAAAACACTTGGACAACTGATAAGGATGAGCTAAAAACTAGCTTGCAGGGTTCTCAGTCTGATTGGTACATTCTTGCAAATGGAACTAATAGCTGGAAACTAAATGTTGATTCCGACCAATTTCCTGAAAAAGATGGTTCTAAAAATTTAAGAATTAGGGTAAAAGCAGTCGATAGCGATAGCTTTAGCCGAGAATGGACAGAGCCAATTACTGTAAAGATTGACAGCGAAACTCCGGTTATAAAGAATCTTAAGCTTGTTCAGTACGGAAGCGGCGTAACTCCTGTGGATTCTTCTGTGCCTGTTACAGAACGCGAATATATTTCTGGAATGTATATAAGCAATGTTTCTGTTGCGAATAAAGGAAAGTGGTATTTGGTAGGCGAAGTTTCTGATAATCAGTCTGTTTCTTCCATTACGTTTGAGATGATAACTTCTTCAACGCAGAACAACATTCGTCTTGAAAGCGAAGATGAAATAAAGCCAAATGCAAGCACATATAATTTGCAAGTTCCTTTAAAAACTGATGAAAGCGGTGTAATCTCTTATGCAATAAAAGCAAAAGATAACAACACTGGCGAAACAACAGTTTCTGTTACAATAAATATAGACAGTACGGCTCCAAGTTTGTATAACACAAGCAATTCAGAAACTTTGCATCCTGAAGATAAATTGCGCTTAAAGAGTCTAGGAAAAGTTTTAGGCACAGGTTCTGAAAACGCAACTGTTGTTAATAGCGACAATTATTTTACATTCGGAGATTACGTTTCTGAATCGGGAAGCGGACTTGCCTATCTTGCATTTTACTTTGAACGCAAGGGAAGCGGCGGAAATCGCATTTATAATCCGATGTTCAGTGAAGATGGCAACAATAAAACTGTTTATAATCAAAGACCGGCAGCACCTGCAAACGGCGATGTCTATATAAATGATGACGGTCTTGCCGCAATGTATATAGAAGATTCTTCAAGAACAAGCGAGGATTCTATAAAGCTTGTTTCTGCAAATCCTAATGTCCGAAAAGGCGGCCTTATAAAGATTGCCGGTTCCTACAGTTTGATTACAGAAGTAGATGGAACTAAGGTAAAGTTTAGCCCGACAGCATCTACTTCCTTTACAGGCGCGGAAATTATTTTTGCGCAAGTTGTTGACCATCAGATTATAGAAACGCCAAAAACTGATGGCGGCGTGGAAAACGATGATGGCGATGAAATGGTTGAGACAATCAATCAGACAGGTTCAAGCTACAACTGGACTGCAAGCGTTAATTCAAACAATATTCCTGACGGTCCGATTACAATTCATGTTGTGGTTATAGACAATGCCGGAAATATTTCAAAAGGCTGCATTGATACCAAAGTTGAAAACAACCGCCCGCGAATTGCAAAGGTTATGCTTGCAACGGATTTGAACGGAAACGGCAAGTTTGACTACGATGCTTCTTCCGCTCCAGTAACAGGTCTTGACAGCGTAAACAACCGCACTGCAGACGGTGCAGAATTTGGTGAGTTCAGTTTCTATTCTGCAATGGATTCCAAGAGTACAAATTTAAAGAGTGAAGTTGAATTGAAATCGGGCGACTTTAAAGTCATAGGCGGACTTGCAGTTCTTCCTGAATTTGTTGGCGGAAACGGGGATATTTTGTATATGGCAAAATATTCTGCTTCTTCAGAAAGTACAGATTATAAGCAATTTGCAACAGGCGCAACCTCAACAGGTTTATCAAAACTTGTTTCAAAAACTGACCTTACAGGAAGCATGACGGATTTTGAATATAAATTCGCAAACAAATATACAAATTCTTCTAGTGTAACCTATAAAGATTTGATTTCTGAAAAAGGTGGAATTATTCTTAATAGTGTTCCTCAGAATTATATAAGCTTTACATTCTGGGATTCAACAGAAGAAACAACCCCCGGAACAGACAGCCAGTGGGCACATTTAATGATTCCTGTAACGGTTTTGAGCAGTGAAACTGAAAAACCTGTTCCAACAATTACGCCGTTCTATTGGGAAAACAAGAGTGAAAACAGCGTTTACAAAGATAATGGCAACTTGCTCGGCCACATTGAGCTTGAAGGCGACTTGACTTCTGAAATAACGAATGCTTACGGAGATACTTCTTCTTTGAAAAAGCCAAAGGTTTCTGGAAAAATCAAGATTGAAGGAACTGTGACGGACAACGTAAGAATTTCTTCTATTAGTATAGGTTTTGACGATTTGTTTAGTTCTACGACACTTGCAAACTACGATAGTGGAACTTGGAAAAACGTTTCTCCTTTGCCGCCAAATGGCGTTGTTTCATTTGAAGCAGAAGATGTTTCAATTTCTCAAAAAGGTCACGAAGCAAAGTTCACGCTCGTTGTAGACACAGAAAAACTTACAGGCGTTGCCGGAAAAGACAAAAACATCACAATTTCCGCAACCGACTGGAAAGGAAATACAAGTGCTGCAGGAACAGTTCAAACAACCGCAAGTGCAAAAACAGCGATGTACACGGTTGACGTTGTGCCGTATGTAACGCAGGTTTGGACGGATTTAAGCGAATTCTACCGTAGTGCACCAAGTGTATATGCTCGTTCTGCAAAAGGTAAGTATCCTGTTAATGAAAATGAAACAATAACATTGAAAGGTTACAATCTTGGAAATTCTCCAAAAGTTACATTGAATGGAGTTAGTTTAACAGGTTCTGCTTTATCTTATAACATTGGAGAAACTGCAAAATCTGGAAAATTGGAGGTTGTTGTTGAAGATATAAAGGGTATAAATAATTTAAATAATGATACAGTTGAGTATAACAAGCAGCCAAATGAAGTGAATAACAATATTCTAAACGATAACCTTGAATTTGATGTATGGCAGTTTAAGGCTGCGGCAACAGCAAAGAATGGTCCTATTTTGCAACCTCATATGAAAGTAGGTCCTTCTGGAGAATTAGGATTCTCTTATGCAAATGCTACTTTGTATTTTAATATGCCAGGAAAAGCTTCGAATTCAACTACTTATGGACAGACTCCATTTGGACGAAACTTTGGAGGTTTTACTCAAAATACATTTACATACGATTCGAATGGAAATGCCTATGGAGTTGCTCTTTGTCCAGATACTTCAGGAGAAGCTGGTATGAGTGCTAACCTTCAATTCTTCTCAAGAACAAGTGGTTTGTATGAAGGTGAAGGCGGAGGAGATTTAAATAATAACTATTATAATCAAAATTATGCTCGCCGAATTGAAAATACTTCTATCAAACTTGATGGTAGCTCAATATCTCAGCAGATTAATCGCATTTTATCGCCAAGTATGGCTACATATACAGAAAATGAAATAACTTATGTTTATGTTGCTTACTATGATGAACTTTCTAGACAAGTAAGATTCCGTGTGGGTTCTGTTGGTAGTTCTGGAAATGATATTGGAATGGGCTTGGTTGATTTGGCAGGCTCTGGTGTAACAGGTCGTGTTGCAGGAAGCAATGATGAGCCTAAACTCAATAAAAATACTACACGAGATTCTATAAGTGGATATAATAGTTCTAGTTCACCTTCTGTAGAAACCGTAAATGTTGCAAGCGTTACCAGTGATATTTATGTTAGAGTTAAATCATCTTATAACTATAACCATATTTATGCATGGAATGGATATTCAACTAGTTCTTATCCTGGTGATACTATGACGCTTGTTAATGGTTATTATATCTACAAGATGCCTTCAACATCTTCGACGAGCTTAATTCTCAATAATGCATCAGATAAGAAAACCGCAGATCTTTCTATATCTTCTTCAGGCGTTTATGAATGGAACGGTTCAAGCTTGGTAAAAATGACTTCTGGAACTATTTCTTATCAGCCTCCTGCTTCATCAATGTTGAGTTATGATGGTTATAAGTACTGCCATGTTGTTGCTGCAAGTGGTGTTTCTGGTGGAAGTGCGGAGTATGCTAGTGCAACTTCAAAACGTGCTGGTCAATATGTTGCAGTAGGTTCATTAAGCGATGGAACTGCTATTATGGCTTGGTATGATTCTGGTTCTGGTAGACTTGCACTTAGTTATAATGAATCGCCAAGAACAGCACAAACAACCCTTGCTGGTGGAACAGCAACTTGGCAGAATAACTCTTACTATGTAAGTGACAGCGATATTCGTGCTGGAACTCATGTTTCAATGGCAGTTGATAAAGGCGACGGTGTTCATATTGCATACTATAGTGCTAGTGGTGGAGATTTGTATTATTCATACATTGCAAATCCAAAGCAAAAAATTGTTACTAGAACTGTTATGGTTGATTCTTATGGTAGTGTGGGAACATATTCAATGATTGACGTTGCCAAAGATTCTGACTATGGAAATTTTGTTCCATATATTTCTTTCCGTTGTGAAAGCAACGCCGATACAACAGCAAGTGTTAAGATTGCATATCCTGTTTATTGGGATAAGACTGGAAATGTTTTAAGTGGTGTTGATAGCTATGACCGATATACAGGTAATTGGGAAGTTTCTGTTGTTCCTACAGATAATACACCTTTAACGGATTACACAAATGTCGGAATGAATAAAAATTCTTCTGGAGTAAAAAAAGTATTTGCATCAGGAACTGATATTTCAAAATCTTGGTCTGCAAGTTTTGCGGTAAGCGATTCAACAACAGTTTATGGAAACGGCACAGAAAATCCTGTTGTTTCATATGCTGTAAGTGAAAATGGAGTTCTTGAAATGGCCCAAAAGAAATAGCAGGTCACTAGATTGAAGGTCGAGTTTTTTACATTATAAAAAACTCGACCTTTGGGCTTGCTATTTTGCTACGGTGTATACTGTTAGAGAAATTGAAAGTATTGAAATAATTGTTGTAATCAACGGCGAAACCTTGTTTAATCCGTAGAAGAAGGAATTGTTTTTAGCTTCAATTGTACATTCTGGTTGAATTACATCTGATTTTGAAATCTTCTTGCCGTTTATATCTCTTATAGTTACGGCATCAAAAGCATTTGAGTCTGTAAAACCTCCGGCAAGACCTACATAATAAGACCAATCCCTGTCCGGAATGTATGGGTATCTTCCCGGCGTGCGAACAGCTCCGCTGACGGTTACATAGAACTGTTTAAATGGAACTACAAGGGTGTCAAAAGCTTCTACAACGTAAGGCGAAAGCTTAAACTCGTCATAAAGTATCTCTTCAATATTCAAAGGAAGAATTTGACCGTCTCGCACTATGTAGGAATTCTTTAAGTCCGAAGTGCTTCCAAAATAAGAAGTTACATTTCTTATTAAAAAAGCGTAATTTTGTCCTGGTGTAAACCTCTGAACGATTTTATTGCTTGCATTAAGTTCAATCGTTGTTTGGTCCGGCACTAATACCCGGACAGCGCCTGTAAGATATACAACTGGCTGTGAATCCTCTAAACTTCTGAGAGAAACGGTATCGTAGTTTTTTAGTTCAAAGTCGTTTTGAAGTTCCTTGCTAGAGATGTTTATTATCTCGCCTAATTTTTTAGTGTCCGAAGAAATTCTTTTTACTTCAATATCTGTTGTGTCGGCAAAAGGCTGCAAGCCGGAAGCGTAGCTGTTGATAAGCGCGATTAAGTTTTCGTTTTCTAGAAGTTCGTAAGTTCCCGGACGCTCAACAGCCCCTTCTATGGTAATTCTTTTATTAATTCTTTGGACTGTTATTGTGTCGCCAGGTTTTACATAAGGATTTTGGCTTATATCTCCGTATCTAATCGCTTTAAAAATGTCATACGTTTTTTTAGTTCCGTTTTTGTCGGTCACAATGACGTTTCTTTCTGATGAAAATTCAGTCTTTAAGCTTTTGATTAAGTCAGAAACTCTTGAAAGCGGCCATGCCTTGACTTCTTTTGCAGAAGAAACTTCGCCTTTTACAAGTACGTTAAAAATACTTGGATTTGTAAGAATAAATTGAACGCCGCTTAGCGGATAGTTTGAAGAAACAATTTCTGTTACTTCTTTTTTTAGCTGAACAAAAGTTTTGCCACGCGCGTCAAGAACAGCAAGGTTCGCAATTCTGATTTTGTACGTTGTATCTACAGGAATAAAGTAGTCTACCGTTGTGGTTTGCGCCACAAACATAAGCCGGTAAATGTCTCCGGCAGTAACAGGATAGTCTGGATTGCTCATTGCAAGTTGCGCTGATATGGAATCTTCCAGATTAAATTCTTCCTCTTTTTCTATTTTTACATCTTCTTCGGATTCAGTGTTTGTTTTTGATTTTGAAGCGCTATTGCTATTTAAACTGTTTGAAGTTGAAAGAAGCGACTGGGAATAAAGGCCTAAAATTGAAGATACAAATAGTACCGCACAGAGAATAATTTTTTTCATACTAGTTTTCACTCTTATTCTTTTTGTTTATAGAAAGTTTTTGCATTGCAACATCGTCTTTTTTTATGTTTTCAATTGCATTCATAAGGAACGCTGCAAAAACACTTATGAAGAATCCTGCAAAGGTCAAGATTATGCAAAGTTTCCCTCTTGAAGGCTTTGATTTTTGGTCAGGAATTTCTCCGCGCTCAAGAACTTGGAACGCAGGAGTTTCGCTTGCCATGTCAATTTTTAGCAATTCGTATTGCGACTTTAGATTTTTATAGACTTCCTGCTGAGCTGAAAGTTCAAGCTTAATCATAGAAACATCTGTCATGATTGTAGGAGTGTTTTTTGCTGAATAAACGTTGTTCACAGATGATTCAAGTTTTTTTACTTCTTTTTCCAACCGGAAAATTTCGTTATAGCAAGCGTCAAGGTTTGCCTCAAGGTTTTCTTTTTGAAGTTGGTTTGAATCAAGTCCCAAATCCTTAAAAGATTCTTCCAAATAACTTACTGCAGAATTTGTTACAAGCTGCGCAAATTCAGGGTCTATATCAGTAAAGCTTATTGAAAAAACAGAAGAATCTTCATCAAAATCTGCAACTAAAACTTTTTTTAAGGCTTTGCGGCTTTCAGCTTTTGGACTTTTTTTGATTTTCCATTTGTTTACAAGGTCGTATTTTTCAACGATTGAATCCAAAAAAGGATTTGAAGTTGCCAGGTAAAGGGCAAGCGAACTGTTGCTGTTCGAAGATGATCCAAGTCCGCCTACTAAACTTCCCAATCCCGATGAAGAAAGTTTTGAAAGCATGCTGCTAGCGGCCGAGCTGGAAGACGAATCTTTTATAAGCATATATGCGGTGGAAGTGTATTTATTCGGCAGCGGAGAATTTTTAGGCGGAAGAACTAAAGAGATTATTGAAAAAACAACAGAAAATACGGCAAATCCAACTGTTGTCAAGATTATAAGTTTTTTGTGCTTTAGAAGAACTGCAAAAAGGTCTATAAGGCTGATTTCATCATCGTTATTAGCTGGGTTTTCAATTTTTTCAGTTTCCATAAGATTTCCTAAGTCTATATAATTTTTTTAAGGATTTACACTCTTTCCATAAGGAATATGCTTATTTTTGCAAGCTTTTCTGTTCATTATGTGAACAACCGTAAAGAAAGCAATCATAAAGATATAGCCTGTTATTATGAATATATAAGAAAAACCTGATTTTAGCGATAGACTTATAAGCACAACCGAATCAAGAATGGCTTGAATACCAAGCAATAAAAGCAGGCTTTTTTTAGGTGTAAGCCCAATGTTTTGCAGCTTGTGATGAAGGTGCATTTTGTCTGCAGAAAAAATGCCTTTGTGGTCGCGAAGCCTGCGCCAGATTGCTGCGATAAGGTCAAAAATCGGCAAGCTGCACAAAAGAAGTTCTATTTCAAGTGGAATAGAACATGATTCTGAATTAAAGTTTAATAGAGGAAGCGTTGCTGTTATAAATCCAATGGTTTGGCTTCCGCCGTCGCCCATAAAAATAGATGCTTTAGGTTTGTTATAAACCAAAAATCCCAAAATCGAAGAGATAAACATAAGGCAAACAATAGAGGTAATGTTGTCTATTTTAAAACTGAAGATTGAAACTGGAATTAGGTAGAGCAGACAAAGACCTCCGCAGAGTCCGTCTATTCCGTCTATAAGGTTGTATGCGTTTATAAGGGTAATTATTATGAAGAAAGAAAGCGGTCCGCTTATGTAGGCAGGCAACGCAATTCCTGCAAAGGTTGTCCACTTAAAACCGAAAAAAACGGCGGCAAGTCCAACGGCAATTTGTATAACAAATTTGAGCATCGCTTTTAGATTTAAAAAGTCGTCAAGAACACCAAAAATAAAGATTACCGAGGTCAGGGCAAAAAATTCAATAATTCTGTTTTCGTTGATTTGTCTTTTTAGAAAAAAGTAAAGAAGCGAAGTCAAAATTGCGGCAGAAACAAATACTAATCCTCCAAGCCTAGGGATGGGGGTTGTGTGCTGGCTTCTTTTATTTGGAATGTCGTAAATAGAATACTTTTTACATTCCTTGATTACCAAAGGGGTAAGACTAATTGTTAAAATAAAAGGTAGAACCAATAAACTCCAGTACATAAAAACCTCTCTAAAGTTCTCCCCCCCCCCCCGACTTTTGTAAAATCCAAGGCTTTTATTGGGGATATTTGTGAATATAGTATTAATCTTTGCAAATATAGCATATATATAAAAAAAAGTTAAGACAAGAAATATAAGATGAACTGGTAAAATATAGTTATTAGTTTTTTTTTTCATTCTTGACAGCAAAATAAAAGCATAAGATAATTAAAGCACGCTTTATTGCGAAAAGCAAAAAGTCCGGGCTTAATTTAATACAGATTTTAATGTTGTTAAAAACAACAAGGAGGCATGATAAAAATTACATCCGTGTAATTTTTATCATTACAGTTTGCTCAAGCGTTGCTTTTACAAGCTGTGATTCTTGCCATCCGTGGCTCGCCGCTAACGCGGAGTTTTATAAGGAGTTCTTATGAAAAAGATTATTACAGTTTTAGCAGCTGCCGTTATTGCGGCTTCTACAATGAGCGCTGCTGATGTTGCGCTGGGTGTTCGTGGAAAAGGTTCTATGAACATAGGTACGAAACTGGTGAAAGAAAATTCTGAAGGAAGTGGTATTGAATATCCATACGTATTTGGGGGAGGCTTTGATGCTTACACAAACCTTACCATTTTTAAACTTGGTGGAATAAAACTTGGCGTGCAGCCAGAAATTGGAATGAACTTTTTTAATGGCATAAATCAAAAGTATACGTTAAGTATGCCTTTTGTAGGTTCTTATTCTGTGGAAAACAAAGCTTATACTACAACGATTGATATTCCTGTTCTTTTAACTTTAAAAACAGATTTTGGTAAAAAGTTTAGAATAGGTGCAGGAGTAGGACCTTACGTTTCTTTTGTTGTAGATGGAAAAATTGAGACAACAGATAAAGATGAAACAAGTTTTAAAAAGAAAGGTCAAGATGGTCTTGATTTTTCTGCGACAAACTTTGGCTTTGCATTTGATGCAGACTTAGGCTTTGCCTTTGGACCTGGAAAACTTGTGATAGACGTTCGCTATATGCTTGATGTAACACCAACTAAAGTTCTTACTAATGGAGAAGATAGCGATTATACAAACTTCTACAGAAGAAACTTAACAGCTGCTCTTGGCTATGAAATTAAAATCTAAGCAAGATTATTTCAAGCTTTTATAAAAAACGGTGGTTGCTATAAAGTCAGCCACCGCAGTTTGTAAAAAAGGGCTGTCCTGGTGATTATTTTGACAAGCTCAATGACCACCAGAACAGCCCTTTTTATTTAAAAATAATTTAGTTTTTTGCGCGTTCAACAAAAGAACCGTCGCGGGTATCTATAACAATTCTGTCGCCAGTGTTAATAAACAAAGGAACGCGAACTTCAATTCCTGTGTCTAAAGTTGCAGGCTTTAGAGATTTTCCAGAAGTGTCGCCTTTTACGCCTGGCTCGCAGTAAGTTACTGTGCGGGTAACGTTTACAGGCATATCAATTCCTACAGGCTTGCCTTCGTAGAATGTAAGTTTTACTTCAAGGTCGTCTTCCGGAGTGATGTAGCCAGCATAGTCGCCAAGATTTTCTTTAGGAAGCTCAAACTGCTCGTAAGTTTCCTGATCCATGAAAACGTAGTTGTCTCCGTCAATGTAAGAAAGTTTTGTTGTGTGAGATTCAAGATCAACTTCATCGAATTTTTCACCGGCATCAATTCCGAGATCCATTGTAGATTTTGTAACAAGATTCTGAACACGGAGGTTTGTTACCATTCCGGCACGTCCGGAACGCTGCCCAAGCATCTTTTGAACGATAAGCGGGTTGCCTTCATACATGAATGCTGTTCCAACTTTTAACTGTGATGTCATTAACATAATATTTAACCTCAAAAAATTTAAGAAATCATTTCTATTATATACTCTTTTAAAAATAAAGTCATCACAAAATATTTGCACATTGCAAAGTCGCGATGGTTTTATTTTTTTGTTAAAATTTGATTCTTGGCTTATACTAAAAGCGTCCAAAAATATGAACATTAAAGATTTGCAGCAGTTCTGTCGATTATTAAAAGACTAAGTGTTTTTATTTTAACAGACAAGTTTATTTTCTATATGCCTTGCATTAAAAAAGTCTTCCAGGAGGAGATGAAGTATGAAAAGATTTTGCAAATTTAGTTTTTTAGTTTTAGTTGCTAGTTTTATTTTTGCATCTTGCAATGTGGGGTTGGGCGAAGCTGTAGACACGCAGCCGCCGACTCTTTCTATAGAAAGTCCTTCTGACGGTCTTATAATAATGAATACTTTTACAATGCAAGGTTCTGCGAGCGACGAAACTTCAGTCGCAAAAGTGCAGATTTCTCTTATTCCTACAAATGAATCTTCTGGAACAAAAACTTACGGACCTTTTGATGCAACCGTTGATAACAGCAAAAAAACTTGGACTTGCAATATAAATAATTACAATGAAGAAACGAATACATTTGAAATTCTTGACGGTGAATACACTGCGCAGGTTACTGCAACCGATAGCGCTGGAAGAACGACTACACAGACGCGCGTATATAAAATAGACAACACAGAGCCAGTGGTTATTCTTTCTAGGCCGACAATGTCTGACCAGTTTGGAAAAACTGTAAAAGTTACTGGCGACATTGCGGATAACAATTCATTAAGTTCGCTTTACTTTTCTGTTTATAAAAAGAATGATGGCGGAAAACTGGAATTCTTGGAAACTATAAGAAAAGAAAATGTTTCTGGCACAGGGCTTGAAATTGTTCTTGCGCAAAAAATTGATGAGCCTAAAACGGAAGAAGAAATAGAGCTAAATACTCTTTATGACAAATTTTATCCAAACGGTCAAACTGATGATGTGGAGCTTTACTGCATTGTAGAAGTTTCAGATTCTGCAGAAGAATCTATTGCAAAAGGTTCTGGAATAAAATCAAGATTAAGAAAGCCAAATGGAGGCGCCTACGAGTCTTCTGCTAACGAAACTTTAAAAGGAAACCTTTCTACCTGTTACTATTTGAACAATACGATTTATCAGACTGTTTTAGGCGGCGGTTATAAACTTTCTAAAAGCCAGCTTGTAACAGTTTTTAATGGCACTTATGCCCGCAATGGAATTGCAGAGGAAACTGCAACGCAGGTAAAAAAATACCTTTCTGAAAATAGCATACAGACTAAGGACAGCTCTACTTTGACTGTTGACGGAATTTCTATGTTCCGCCTGAATCCTAACAATAGCCCGCTTTATGAAGTTCCTGGATATAAATACGGTTCTACTTCGGACAATAGTTTTACAAACATTTACAATGAAGAGTCGCTGCAGCTGACAGTTTCTTCGGGAACTGATGGCTACGCTTTGGTTCCGGATTCTATAAGAATTGTTTTAAAAGAATGTGATGACTTTGGCAAAGAAGTTGAAGGCGCAAATGAAATTGTTCTCCTTGAAAGCAAAGAAAATATCGAAAAACTAAAAACAACAGATTCTGCAAAATACGAAGAGCAGCTTGCTAAATATGAAAAAATTACATCGAATAAGGAAAACTGGTCGGCAGGCGATTCAAGCATAAGAATCAGAGTTGAAATTGGAAATCAAAAGGTAAAGACAAATTATCTTGTAAAAGTCCAAGGAAGAGATATTGCAGGAAACGAAACAGAAGCTTCTGGCGGAGCAAAATACGGAATAAGAGTTATTGCAATAACTTCAAAACCTCCTGTGGTTGTTGTAAGCAAGCCTGCTGATGGAGAAGCGGGTTCCGTAAGCGGAGGCTATTCTAACACTGCAAAACTAGATGTGGCTGGAACATTTGAATATTCTGCAGAAACTGTAGATATTTATTACCGGCTTTACGCTTTAAAATCTGAAGGAAACGCTGGCGACAGTGAATACTACTTCCCGTTAAAAGACGCTGGTCTTAATAAGGACGCGCAAGCTGCAGATGAGTCAAAGTGCGACTACAGAACCTTAAAAGATGGCGTGGTTGAAAATTGCTATAAAGAATTACCGACGCTCAAGTTTGATGAAGGCAAAAAGTCTGGTACTTGGAGCATTTTGAATTCTGATGCAACTTTGAGCGAAGAATTTAGAACGGCCATAGAAAATTTCTGTTCAAAAATTCCTGATGAATCAGAATACACGCTTTACGCATATTTTATAGCCTGCGATGATGAAAAAAATAATTCTGAAGAAAAAGAATGGAATATTCACATAGACAAGATTAATCCTTCTGCGGAAATAAATTCTGTAAATCCTCTTGTAGAGCGAAACGGCTTGGATAGCAATGTGAACGGCGTAATTACTGTTCAGGGAACTGCAAGCGATAACGACAAAATTTCTGCAACTGAGTTATCCCTTCGCGTTGGAACTGCAAAAACTGATTCTGACGGAAAGTTTGTTTCTTGGGAAGAAGGAAAAACCGTTGATATTACGGGTTTAAGCGAAGCGGCTATCAAAACAGAGCTTAACTCTGGCGACAAGTTTAAGTATTCAATTGATACAACCAAACTTAAAAAAGAAGGTTCGGCGGGCCAAACTCCTGACAAAGAATGGCTTGAAATTCGTGCCGAAACTACTGACCGCTCTGGCAATAAGAATACTGTAAGCCAAATTGTCTACATTGATCAAAGCACAGATATTCCGCTTCTTTCTTCTTCAAATTTGACTCTTGAGGCTGAAGAATCGGCAGTAACGAACAATGTTAATCTTTTTGGAATGGGGCTTGGCAAAATCAACCTTGCTGCGGAAGATGACGACGGAATTAAGTCTGTTTCGTACAAAATTGACGGTGGCACGGAAACTAAACTTTCTTATACAGATGGAAAAACCTCTAAGAGCGTTGAAATAAAATTGCCAGAAAATCTTGCTCCGGGAATGCATTGTATAGAATTCACTGTAGAAGATACTCAGGGCGAAATCAATAAAAACATAAAGCCTTGCAAAACTAAGCCTACCTATTTTGCAATCGACAACGACACGCCAGTGTTCAGCGACATAAAAGTTGTTCCAGAAGGAACGGCAGATGCGGATGCAAAGGTTTATGTCTCTGGAATGTATGTTTCTTCCAAGTATAAACTTACTGGAACTGTTTCTGATTCAAATAAAGTCGCTTTGGTTTACAAAAAAGGCGATGAAAGCAAAACTAATTTGCTAGAAGAAGGCAAGCAGACTTGGGTTTACAAGCAGGAAACTGCAGAAAGCGATGGTGAAAAAACTGTAGCCTTTGTTGCAGAAGACAAATTCGGCCGCGATTCTGAAATAAGCTTAAAGTATAAAATTGACAGCCAGGCTCCAGCGCTTGATTCTAATACAAAACTTTTGTTTAAGTATGACGCAAGCGATGAAGTGGATTCTTCTGATAAGGTGCTTGAAAAAACTTGGATAAAGAGCTGCACTATTACTCTTACAGGAAAAGTTTCAGATAATATTGAGCTTGGAGAAATGGCATTAACCATAAATGGAGTTAAAACTTCTTATCCTGGTTATTCTGGAGCTAAAACTGCGGAATTTAAACTTTTGAACGATACTTATGCGGACGGCGAAAATACTGTTGTTTTAGATATTTTTGACGGAGCGGGAAACAAACTTTCAAGGACGTTTAATGTAAAAGTTGATTCAAAGTTGCCGGAATTAAATGAATTTGCTCTTGAAGACGCCGACGAAAACGGCAAGTTTATAACTAAAAACGACACAATAAAAGCGCGCATAAAAGCAAAAGATGAAACCAGCGGTCTTGCAAGAATTAGCATTGGCTTGCAGACAAATGCGGATGACAATTCTGTTATAATTTCTCCTGCAGTTAATGAATATGAAAAAACTGTAACTTTGGGAATAACTGGCGAAAAATGGACAGAAGGCAGCCATTCGCTTTATGTCCGCGCAATTGATGTTGCGGGGCATGTTTCTGTAGAAAAACTTGTTGAAGGGCTTGTTATTGACAGAACGGCTCCTGTTGTAGGATATACTTCTCATAATCAAAATGGCACAGTAAATAAAACAATTGAATTGAAAGGAACTGTTTCTGATGCAAACCTTGCAAGTTCAGCAGCGCCTGTTCTGTATTACAGAAAATCTGCAGCTAATTCTGCTCCTGCAGGTGAATGGAAAGAGCCAGAGGCTAGTTGGAACTGGGAATTGAATACAGTTTCTAACGGAATTTGGACAATTTCTAACATCGATACAACAAAACTTTATAATGAACTTACAGAAGGCGGATGCTCTTACGATTTCCAGGTTCGCTTTACAGATTTGGCAGGAAACTCTACATCGCCTGAAAATGGAAAAATCTTAACTTTGAAAATAGACCAAACTTCAGATAGACCAAGAATTGAACTGAGCAATATAAATATAGACGGAAACACGCGTTTAAATTCTAGCACTGTAGTTGGACGCATAGAAGATGATGATGGCGATGTAAAAGAATTGTGGATAAAAACTTCTAAAGACGCAGAATTTGTAAAAGTTTCTGTATCAAATTCTAACTGGTCTTACGATTTGCCAAAAGACGCAAATAATACGGCGGATGGAAATTATGAGCTTTACTTTAAAGTTGTGGATAGCAAAAATACAACTTTCGAGACAGATGGCTCTGATGGCGCAGCTAAGCTTGAACTGCCATACATTTTGTATCAGACAAAGAAGACTTGCAAGCCGGTTAAATTCAGCGTAGATACCACTGCGCCTGCAATTTCAGAAGTGTCTGTAAGTTTTGATGAAGGAGCTAGCTATTCGGCAGTTGGAAATAACCAAAAATTTGGTGGAACGCATTACAAAAATGCAATTTTCAAGGTAATTGCAAAAGATTCTGTAACTTCTGCAGAAAACTTAATAGTCATGCTGGAGCTAGATAACGGAGTTTCTAAGAAATTAGATTACAGCAGCTCCACAAACGCTTATGAATGTAGCCTTGACTGCTCTGCAATCGAAAGTAATATTTATCAATTAAAAATAACAGCAACGGATGAAGCGAAAATGACCCAGTCTTTCTCTAAACCTGTTATCATAGACAATACGGCTCCTGACACGATAAGAAATGTCGCTCCAAATTCCGGCACTCAGGTTACTGGCGAATTTGATTTTTCAGGTCTTATTCAGGATGATGAAAACGCTAATTCCGGAGTTAAAGACGGAACTTTAAGGTATTACATTCCTAAATATGCAGAAAAAGACTGCGAAGATTCAGCTCTTGCCAATATACCCGATGTTGATGACGCAAAAAAAGCGACTGAAGGCTGGAAACATGTAAAAGACGCCACATCAGTTTCTTGGAAGATAGAATTTAAGACTTTGGCAGAAGACTTAGGATACAACTATTCAGAAGAAAAACTTGGTTCTGACTATGAAAAGTATAGAGATTCTTCTAACAAAGACTTGTTTAATATTCCAATCTGGTTCAAAGCGGAAGATACCGTTGGAAATGTTGGCTATATAAAGAACTGCGTTTACATTGGAGAAACGGCTAAAAGGCCAATTCAGTTAAAGTTCAATCCAAATGCTGATAAGCCTACCGTAGAAATAACTTATCCAGAACATGATAAAACTGGAGAAGGCTCAGACATCGATTTGAAGTATACAATTTTAGGCGGAACAGTTCGTTTTGCAGGAATTGCAAGCGACAACGAGGGCATAGAAGCTGTTTATCTTCAGTTTGATATGGACGGCGACGACGAATTTGAAAACGGAATAAAAGCAGATGGCAGCATGATTAATGGTTGTCCGTTTACTGAGGATAAAGTTGTTTCCATTCCTAAAAAAGGAGAAAAAGGCGTAAAGGTTGAAAAGGGAACAATAAGCTGGTCATACTCTCTTGATGTATCTAATTTGCAAGGTCTTTCTTATGCAGATGATAACAAAGTTCTTCGCGTAAGAGCTTGCGCAGTTGACAGCGACACAGCCAATGGCCAGCTTGCGAGCGCCTGGTCTAATGTTGTAAATATTTCTGTAAACAATTCTGTTCCTCAAATAAGCATTGAAAATTTAAAACAGTACGCAGATTCAGACTCTAGCTTGGATAATCCTATAAAAGAAGTTGGTTACAACGAAGGCGACTACATAAGCGGCTTGAATTGGTACTTGGAAGGATATTTTGAAGACAGCGACGGAATTGACCTTGATGGAACTAAGGCTAAAGTTAATGGAATAGAAGTTGAAGGCCACTTTGAAAAAGCTGATGTTACTGATTCTACAGGCAAAAAGTATACATTTAAAATTCCTGTTTCTTCTGAGTCTGGAGCTTGCACAGTTAGCCTTGTTGTAAAGGATAAGGATTCAGAAAATCCGCAGACTACAACAAAGGAATCTACAATTAAGATAGACAATACGGCTCCTGAGTTCTATGGAGATAATAAAAAACTTGTTTTGTATAAAGACAGTTACGGAAGCGAAGATTCTAAACTAGATGATATTTCTAACTTTATTCAAAATAAGAATGGCTCGACAACAATTGCTACCCGTGTAGAAGAAGCTGATTCTGGCTTTAGCCGGGCAGTATTCTATTTTACTCGTACTTACGAAAAAGAAGCTGGCAAGCCTGTTCGGGTGTTTAATGTTATGGAAGACTATGGCTCGGACAGAACTGCAAACAGAACTGAAATTGGAGCAAGCAAGGTTGATGGTTCAGTCTACATAAATGGCGAGTCCCTCCCTGTACTTTACAAAGGTACCATAACGCGAGGGAACGACTCACAGCTAAGCTACAGCGGACTTGGGTCAAACAAAAACATACGCAAGGCGGGCCTGGTAAAAATAGGCGGAGCGTACCACAAAATTTTAGGCATAAGCGGCGACACGCTCACATTTAAAGACGAATGTTCAACAAGCTTTACAGAGGCAGAATTTGTATACGCAATGGTTGCGGA
>ERZ808246.17-NODE-17-length-141815-cov-42.659382_pt1 | contig 141815 bp, 126 predicted proteins | sample MGYA00521083_ERZ808246 | MGnify/ENA primary metagenome ERZ808246 (study PRJEB31516, sample SAMN03275577) | gut metagenome | biome: mammalia-associated habitat; material: feces | host: Papio cynocephalus | place: Kenya | collected 2012-07-07 ... | reverse complement strand
GCGCTTTTCTCGGTGTCACTCATAATGCATGAAATTAGCCGCGCAACTGGACACTCCGCAAGGAATCAACCACTATTCAGGCACGTTCGCTTTCGTTATTTTTCCGATGGCGTTGATGGGTCGGAGGAGGAATCCTTGGACAATGCCGCTGGAGGGTTCGTCTTCACGTCGGGAACGTATCCAATCATCCCGTTCATGTCATCGACGGCCCGTCGCCATGAGCCGTCTTTCGCCATGGTTCGCAACGCGGCGTCGATTTGTCCCACCAGCTCGCTTTGTCCTGATTTGACGGCGATGCCGTAGGACCATTCGGCGTCGGGGATGTCGACAACGCTCAGATGGTCGCCCTTGTTGTTGGCCGCCAAACCGGTTGCGATCGCGTCATCCGTTGCGATCGCGTCGGCCTCGCCGACCATCAGCGCCGTCACGCACTGGGGGTATGTGCCACGTTCCCGCACGACTGCATTCCCGGCACGGTCGCGAATTTCATGCGAGGCCGTGCTTCCGGTGACCGCGCATACGGTTTTGCCATCCAGATCATCGGTCCCTTTGATCGCGGACGATTCATCGGAGCGTACCAGCAAAGCCTCATGCACGGTCAGGTATGGTCCCGATACATCGACCCTGCCATCGGAGGCGTCATCGACGGAGAAGGAATCCACAATCATGTCGACGGTGCCATCGGCAAGCGATGTGATCCTTGCCGACGGCGTCACCTGTCTGAACACGACCTGCTTTTCCGCGTATCCCAAGGTCTTCGCCACATATTTGGCCACGTCGATATCGAAGCCGGAATATTCGCCTCCGTGCAGCCAGCCGAGTCCCGGCTGGTCGGCCGCGACGCCGATCGCGACCGTCGGCCCTTGCGCCACGCCCTCGGTCACGACGGAAACGGACGTGCCGCAACCTCCCATGCCTGCCGCCAGCAACACAGCGCCTGCCGCAGTGGCCACGCGACGAATCCTTCCACCCATGCGCATCACTTGAACATACGGGAACGGGTGAGGAACCAGGTGACGATCGCGGATATGACCACGGAAACGCCGATGACGACCGCGAAGCCCCAAGGCTTGTCCGTCAGCGGCATGCCAAGCATGCCCTGTTGGAAGTTCATGCCGTACATCGAGAAGATCAGGGTCGGAATCGACAGCGTGATGGAGATGATGGTGAAGATGCGCATCACATTGTTCAGGTTGTTCGACACGATTGACGCGAACGCATCGGTCATGTTGGCAAGAACGCCGCTGTAGATGTTAGCCATCTCGATGGCCTGTTTGTTTTCCGTGATGACGTCGTCAAGCAGATCCTCATCCTCCGGATACTGCTTCAAACGCGGCAGCGTGGTCAGCTTCTCCATGACGATCTCGTTCGATTTGAGGGACGTGGTGAAATAGACCAACGTCTTGCTCAGTTCCAGCAGCATGAGGATCTCGCGGTTCTGCATGGAGTGGCGCAGCTTGAGTTCGAGTTTGTCGCTTTCCCTGTCGATGATACGCAGGTAACGCAGGTACATGGTGGCGTTGCGGTACAGGATCTGCAGGATGAACCGCGTCTTCATGTACGTGTTGAAGCCGCGGATGGTGCCTTCCATGAACGGATGCAACACGGGGGTATCCTGCATGCAGACGGTGATGATGGCCGATTGTGTGATGATGATCGACAGCGGGATGGTCTCGTACCAGTCACGTCCGCCTCGCTCCTCCACCGTCGGGATGTCCACGATGATCATCGTGTAATCGTCTTCGACGTCGACGCGCGAACGTTCCTCGTCATCCAGCGGGGCGCGCAGGTCGGCCAGGTCGATGCCGGTCTCCATGGACACGTTGGCGAGTTCCACGTCGGTGGGTTCCGAAAGGCACAACCAAGAGCCGTTCTCGGGTTTTTGGATCCGCTCCACCTGGCCGTTAATCGTTCTGAACATTCTCAACATGTCTCTCACCCGCCTTTCGCGCTTTCCAACGTTCTATCGCTGTACGGAAGCCCTGATGCCGTGCGGTTCTCCGTACGGTCGGGCAAACAACCTTATCAAGGATAGTCCCACCATGAGAATTCGTCGAACGAATGGCGATGATTTCATCAAGCGTTCACTTTGGCCGGCAATCCGAACGGACTACGGACTGCCTTCATGGGACGATCGGTTCCCACATCCGCATGCCGGGCGCGCGCAATGACTCCGGCCCGTTCTCCCAGTCCGTCGTCGCCGCGATGGCCGGACCATGATTGAATTCCTCCAGTTTCCAAGTGTTATGTGTCGGGTCGGCGGGATCGGAATGCGGCGTCATACGGGTCCAGAAGGCGTTGCGCATGGCGCCGATGTTGTTGAGGTCGTCCGGATCCATATCGAGTAGCACCGCCACGGTGGCGACGATCCATGATCCGTGGCCGACGAGCAGCAACGTGGTCGGATGCGCGTCATCATCATGCGCGGCGATGATGTCCTGTACGGCTTCGGCGCCACGACGTCCGGTGTGGACGCGGCTTTCCACGCCATGCCTGGTTTCGCCGCCGGTATGGGCTCTCCAGGAGCGGTAGTCGTCGGCGTAGCGTTCGCAGATCTCCTCGCGTGTCATGCCCTCCCATTCGCCGAAGCTGCGTTCCCGTAGCCGAGGGTCGGATTCCACATCAAGTCCCATGAGATCGGCGAAAGCGTGCGCGGTCTGCTTCGCGCGGAACAGATCCGAGGAAACGACGATCATGCGGCGGGCGGCGGCGGGCGCATCGTTGATCTCGTCGAGGCTGGCGAGATGGGCGCCCTCGTAGGAAGGCTGTGCGAGTTGTTCATTGTGTTCGGCGAGATGCGCGACCTTCGCCCAATAATATTTTTTGGCGAGTTCGTATGCGCTTTGGTCCGCCTGCCATCGGCCGACGATGTCGAGAGGCATGTCGATCTGTCCCTGCAGACGTCGGGCGAGATTGTAGGCGGTGCGCCCATGGCGCAGGAAGAGTACTTCGTCGATCATGGTTTTCATTGTATCCGCACGTTTTGCCTGCTGCTGGCTTTTGCCTTGCGTCATGCGTTTTGCCGGATTCTAGCAGCCGGATGTCTGGCACATGCGCAGCAGCAGGATTCCTCCGGCAAGCAACGCGCCAGCGGTGGTGACGACTACGGCCAGCATTTCTCCGCCCGTCAGGATCATCGCGCACACCGCGGTCAGTATGCATGCCAATATCGTGGACAGAACAGCCGGCACCATCGTTTGACGGCTGATTGAGGATTGGGATGTCATAGTTATTCCTTCCTTCGCCTTCTTCGGGACGATCATCTTCGATTGTCCGTAGGGACAGCATGGCAGGAATCAGCGTCATTCGCCACCGGTTCCGACGAATCTGTGGATAAGTGGATGAAGGGCTCTTATCCACAGTCATCCACAATGGGGGTAACGTACCGTGGCAGGCTGCCGAAGATGGAGGCAAAGCGATTCCGCCAGTGACGGATGACCAGCCGTTGGTCTCGGATTGGAATACAAAAAAGGCTTCCGAATGTTCGGAAGCCTTCCTGTAGTGGAGCTAAGGGGATTCGAACCCCTGACCCTCTCCATGCCATGGAGATGCGCTACCAGCTGCGCCATAGCCCCGTGTCTGCTCTGCAAACCTCAAATAAGATACAACACAGAGCAGAATCATGCAATTCTCGGCGTGTCACATAAAGGTGGACGCTCCGGACATGCCTGGTACGGCTAGTTCGTGGAGCCGGTTCCACTGCCGGATGTGTCGGATGACGTGCCGGTGGAGGTTTGGGAACCGGTCTGCGACTGGTTCTGGCTCGTGTCCGTCGAGTCGCTCGATCCGCTCGACGTGCCGGTGTCCTGCCCGGAATCGGTGGATGGGGTCGATCCGCTTGATGACTGGCCGGAATTCGTGGACGTGTCCGTCTTACTTGAATCATTGGTGTCGGATTTGGCGGACGAGCCGGAATCGGTGCTGGACGAGCCGGTGCCGCTGGTCAAGGAATCCGTCTTCTTGCCGGTGTCTTTCCCACTGTTCTTGGTGGGAGTTTTGGTCGTGTCCGTGTCGGTCGTTCCGGATTGATCCTGCGTATAGTCCTGCGTGCCATTACCGGTGCCGTAGGTGGAATCGTCGTCATCGTCGTATGACGGTGTTTGCTTGCTGTTGTTGACCACGTCACGGACCACGGTGTCGGTCCCATGTCCGCCGGTGAACGCCAGGATCAGTCCCGCGCTCACGGCCACGCCGATCAGGGCGCTGATGATGGCGATGACAATTGGAGCGTACTTGCCATGCAGCCAGGCGTTGAGCGCGGCCCGGCGGCCGGCATGCTGGATTCGCCCATTGGAATGTCCACTGGCAGCATCTTTCGGAAGCAGGTGCGTTTCATGGCCGTCGGCCTGTGCGGAGGAGATGACCCGGCCGGACGCCGCAGACATCGTCTTGGTCGCGTCATCATCGGCTGCGGACAGTGCTCGCGTTTGATCCATGTCGGCCGAGGACATTGCGATGGTCTTATCGCCTTCGGACTCGACGGACGCGATCACCGTGGTGGCATCGCTCTCCTGTCCTTCCTTGTCCTTCGCATCTTCCGTATCGTTCTTGTCGCCGCCCACGAACGGCACGGCGCTTTGCAGCTTCTCCCCCGAAGCCTTGAGCACGTTCTTATACACCTGCGTCGCCACGGCGGACACGATCGAGCCGGCCGCAACACCGATCACCGATCCCGCGATGCCGATCTTCGCGGAAAGCAGGAACGACGTCACCGCGGCGAGAGCGCCCGCGAAAATCGACGAGAATGATATTCCCTTGAAAAAATTCCTCACAATCCAAGACGGTAGCCGATTGCGCTTTGGAAAAACCTGCGATTCTGTGAAAAGCTTGGAAAAATCAGAAGGACGCCTGCCGCCTTCCCTGGCAGCATCGAGCCCCCGTCTCGTTCAGGCCCTACAGCCGCGGATGCTCCCATTGGCCGGTATAGGCAATCGCCGGACCGTGATTGTATTCCGCCAGCCTCCAGCGCAATGTGCACTGAAGCTCCAGAGGCACCAGCCGCACCCAATGCGCGTTTCGCATCGACAGGATGTCCGCGAAATCGCCATGTACCTGATCCAAGCCCAACAGGGTCTGCAGCGTCTGCGAAATCCATGCGCCATGCGAGAACACATACAGATCAGTGTCTTCGCCGGCTTTCGAGGCCCAATCGTTCAGCGCTTCGACGCCACGCTTGCCGACCTCCCTCTTCGGCTCGGCGCCGTATTTAAGCTCGCCACCGCGGAACTGGGCCCATGACAGATAGTCCTCCGGGAAACGTTCGGCAAGCTCCTCGACGGAGATGCCCTCCCACTCGCCGAAGCTGCGTTCCCGCACGCGGATGTCCGGATGCACGTCGAGGCCGAGCGAATCGGCGAACGCATGCGCGGTGGCGGCCGCGCGTTTGAGGTCCGAACAGACGACCAGCTGATGCGGCACCTCGGGGTGGTGCTCCACATAGAGTTCGCGCAATGCGTCCGCGGTCTGCCTTACCTGCCACAGCCCCACTTCGTCGAGAGGAATGTCGATCTGTCCCTGCAACCGATGCTGTTCGTTGTACGAAGTGCGTCCATGACGTACCAATATGATGGAATGCACGTGCTGCGCCATGGTGCCGTCGTGCGCGAATTCTACATCTCTAGGCATGCTGCTCCCCCTGTGTCGCTCATAGTCCTGTCATCCGCCTGCCGTTCCATTGCCCGCCCTGCCGTACGGAACGAAACGGACGCGTCTCCCCTGTTGGCAGGGAGGCACGTCCGTATGAAAACCGCTGTCAGGCTTCCGCGTCCTGCGCCGGATCCTGGGTCGTCTCGGCATGTTCGAGCTGCAGGTCGATGCTCGGACAATCCTTCCACAGCCGTTCGAGACGGTAGTAGTCGCGGGACTCCTGATGCATGACGTGGATGACGAAGTCACCATAATCGAGCAGCACCCACTGGCCTTCGGTCAGACCTTCGCGCGAACGCGGCTGACGCTTGCCGGCCTTGAGGTACAGATCCTTCTCGATCTCCTCGGCGACGGCGAGCACCTGACGCTCGTTCGAAGCGGTGGCGATGAGCATCGCGTCGGTGATAGCCAATGGTTCGGTGACGTCGAACGCCACGATGTCGGTGGCCTTCATACGGTCCGCCGCCGCGGCTGCGATACGGACGGCGTCGATGGAATCTTGCAATGCAGGCATGTTCAGCGCTCCCATTCGGGCTTCCAGCCCTCTACTACATGTTGTGTGTTTTCGGAATAGACCATGGAATCAGACGGAACGTCGTGGCGGACCACGGAACCGGCTCCTGTAGTGACGCCGTCGCCGACCTCGACGGGGGCGACGAACAGGTTGCCCGCGCCGACGTGCACGTTCGATCCAATGGTGGTGTGGTGCTTGTGCACGCCATCATAGTTGGCGGTGATGGTGCCGCCGCCGATGTTGGTATGCTCGCCCAGGTCGGCGTCGCCGACATAGCTCAGGTGCGGCACCTTGGTGCCGTTGCCGATATGCGCCTTCTTCATTTCCACGAACGCGCCGGCCTTGGTTCCCTCGCCGAGCTCGTTGCCCGGACGCAGATACGTCCACGGCCCGATGTTCGCCGCGCGACCGATATGCGTCTCCTGGACGCGGGAACGTTCCACATGCGCCTCGGCGTCGATGGTGGCGTCGATCAGTGTGGTGTACGGCCCGATTTCAGCCGCCTCGCCGATCACGGTGTGGCCTTCCAGGAAGCAACCCGGCAGGATGACCGCGTCACGCGAGATCTCGATATCGTCCTCGATCCACGTGGTGTCCGGGTCGAGGATGGTGACGCCTTCACGCATCCAACGCTCGCAGACGCGCTTGTTGTGCGCCTTGGCAAGATTGGCAAGCTGCACACGGTCGTTGACGCCTTCCACGCTCAGCGGATCAGGCGCAGCGAACGCGCCGACCGCGCTCTTGGCCTTGGCCGCTTCGAGCGCGTCGGTCAGATAGAACTCTCCCTGCGCGTTGTCGGATTTGAGATCGGAGATGGCTTCGGCAAGCAGCTTCGCGTCGAACACATACACGGAGGTGTTCACCTCATGCACGGCCAGCTCGCTGCTGTTGGCGTCCTTCTGCTCCACGATGCGAAGCACGTTGCCGTCGCTGTCGCGGATGATACGTCCATATCCGGTCGGATCATCGAGAATGGTGGTCAGCACGGTCGCGCCATTGCCGCTCCGCTCATGGAAGGCGAGCAGCCGGTCGAGCGTGTCGGCGTCGAGCAGCGGCATGTCGGACGCCGCGATCAGTACGGCGCCATCCAAATCGTCCTGTCGCGTCAGCTGCGCCATTGCGCATTGCACCGCACGTCCGGTGCCGGGAATGTCATCCTGATTGACGATGGTGACACGCTCGTTATAGGATCGTGCCGCTTCGGCGACGCGCTCCGCCTGATAATGCACCACGACGGCAAGCGTGTCCGGTTCAAGTGCGGAAACGGAGTCCATCACTCGATTCAGGAACGTCTTGCCCGCCAAGGTGTGCAGCACCTTCGGCTTGTTGGAACGCATGCGGGTTCCTTCGCCCGCGGCAAGGATGATTGCGGCGCTCAATGCCATCTTTCGCCTTCCGTCTTGTTGGTTTCGCAGGAAACGTCCATTCCGAACGGATTCGTGGAGGACGCCTCGGATTTCAACGCAACCGAGATTGTATAAGGAGGGTTCGGACAATACCGTAGACGTCGGAATGCATTGCGGCGCCTACGAAACGGCGCGTCCGACACAATCGTAGGCTTCGATGAGACGCGGCAGACTGACGCCGGCGTTCGCCGGACTGGTGGATGGCAGCCGCGTCATCGGCACATCGTCCAATCCCTGCGACCGCAAAAGCGGTACGCAAAGCCGCCGATACAGCTGCGCGGCCTTTGCGCCCGTGGTGAATATATGGGAGATCCGCGACCGACGAAGCATCCCGGAGAAATCGTTGGGAACGGCATTGCGGATGCTCGCGTCGCTTGCGCCTTCGATATCGCAGGATGCAATCACATCCCACAATGCCATATGGTGACGCAACGCGAAATCCCTGCGCGCACGCACCGTGCGTACGGGATCCATGCCTTCGCACAGGCAGCTGTCATCCTGGAACACAGCTGCCATGACAGGCCAGAAACGGTTGCGCGGATGTCCATAATAGAAATGCATCTCACGCGATTTCGGGCTCGGCATGGAGCCCAACACCAGCACACGCGATTCGGCGTTCCAAACCGGACCGAATCCATGATTCACATGCATAGACGTTCCTCCTGTCGTCACTTGGATACGCCATGACGCGACCATTATCGCGGCATGTTGCGACGCGGCAAGCGGATGTGTATTTTGGTTTGACGGATACGCAACCGTCGCAGTTCAAGGAGGAACCATGCTCGAACCAACCACTATCTACACTCCGTCGCCAAACCGATACGACGCCATGACCTACAACTACGCGGGAGCCAGCGGACTCAGACTCCCCGCCATATCCCTCGGCTTCTGGCACAACTTCGGCGACACCACCCCATACGACACCATGCGCCGAATCGTGTTCGCTGCGTTCGACAACGGCATCACCCACTTCGATCTGGCCAACAACTACGGCCCCGAACCCGGATCCGCCGAAAAGAACTGCGGAAGGCTTCTGCGCGAATATTTCCAACACCACCGCGACGAGCTCATCATCAGCACCAAGGCCGGCTACGAGATGTGGAACGGCCCGTATGGAGACCTCGGCAGCCGCAAATACCTGCTCGCCTCGCTCGATCAAAGCCTCGAACGCCTCAGCCTCGACTATGTGGACATCTTCTACCACCACCACATGGACCAGTCCACCCCGCTCGAAGAGACCATGGGAGCGCTTGCCACGGTGGTCAATAGCGGCAAGGCCCTGTACGTGGGCCTGTCCAACTATGATGGTCCGACGCTTGAAAAGGCCACCGCCATTCTCGATGAACTGCACGTGCCGTTCATCATCAACCAGAACCGGTACAACATCTTCGACCGCACCGTGGAGCGCAATGGGCTCAAGGAGACGGCCCATCGTCTCGGCAAAGGACTGATCACCTTCTCCCCTCTCGACCAAGGTCTGCTGACCGACAGGTATCTGGACGGCATCCCTGCGGACAGCAGAATCGCACATGACGGAAGATTCCTGCAAAAAAGCGCGTTGACCGTGGAAAAGCTGCAGCAGATCCGCAAGCTGAACGATCTGGCGGCGGAACGCGGACAGACACTGGCCGAAATGGCGCTCGCCTGGCTGCTGCATGACGGCATGGTCACCTCGGTGCTGGTCGGCGCGTCCCGCCCGCAACAACTGCTTGACAATATCGGAGCGCTTCGGAACATCACGTTCAGCGAAGAGGAGCTTCGCCGCATCGACGAGATCTCACTGCGATGAAAACCGGCACCGCGTCGTTGCGCGCTGGCTGGCTGGCCGGTCGATGACGGTCGGGCTGCCGGCGCGCAACGACCACGGATATGGACGAAGATGCCGCACGACGCCGGGAATGTCCGGTTCGGCATTGTAGTCTTGGCGACTGCTATGGATAACGAACTCTTCGAAAAGACGCCGATACCGCGCGCGTACATGACCCTCGCCATTCCCGTCGTGCTCAGCATGATGGTCACCCTCGTCTACAACACCGTGGACACTTACTTCATCGCCCATACCGGCAACACCGACATGGTGGCGGGCGTTGCGATAGCAACCCCCGTATTCACGGTCATGATCGCGCTCGGCGACATCTTCGGCCTCGGCGGAAGTTCCGTGATCTCACGACTCTACGGACAGGGACGGTACGATGACGGCAAACGATTAAGCGTATTCTGCTTCTGGGGAGCCGTCCTCACAGGCCTGCTCGTCGTCGTTCTCGGTCTCGTGTTTCGAAGCCCGATCCTCTCCATGCTCGGCGCGGATGACAACACGTGGCAGTATGCGTCCCAGTTCTATACGCTCATCGTCATCGGTTCGCCGTTCATCATCGTGTCCATGACACCGACCAACCTGCTGCGGGCCGAGGGGTACGCCACCCCGTCGGCCATTGGCTCGGTCGCCGGAACCCTTATCAACATCTGCCTCAACCCGTTGTTCATCCATGTGTTCGGATGGGGTGCCGCCGGATCGGCGAGCGCAACCGTCATAGCGAACATCTGCACGGACGTCTACTATGTCTGGTTCCTCGTCGCACGTAGTGCGAATCTCTCCATCGATCCACGGCTCCTGTTGCGTGGCCATGGAATCGCCGTCACTCGGCATGAAGTTTCGGGTGTTTTCGCCATCGGCATCCCCGCGTCCGTCACCAACCTCATGCAGAGTCTCGGCATCGTCATGATCAATCTGTTCCTCCTGCCGTACGGCAACGACGCTGTCGCGGCCATGGGCATCGGTCTGAAGATCGTCATGATCGCAGTGCTGATTCTCGTGGCCTTCGCCTTCGGTGGTCAGCCTCTCATCGGATACAACTACGGTTCCGGCAACATGCCACGTCTGAAAGCGCTGCTCAGATTCGCCTATGGGTTCCTTTGTCTGCTTGCCATCGGCATGACTGCGGTGCTTGTGGCCTTCGCCCGTCAGCTTATGGGATTCTTCAGCGATGATCAGCGCATCATCGGCCTTGGCACCGGCATGCTGCGCGTGCAGCTTCTGAGTACCGTGTGCGTCGCCATTGTCCTTGTCACCACATGTACCTTCCAATCCGCGGGCAAGGCGTGGGGTGCGCTGGTCCTGTCCATCAGCCGTCAGGGAGTGATGCTCGCCATCACGTTGTATGCAGGGTCCCGTATCGCCGGCTACCACGGCGTCATCGCAGCGCAAGCCGTGGCTGATCTGCTCACCGCCGCGCTTGCCGTCATACTGTTCATCGCGCTGCTTCCGGAGCTGCGTGAATCGCGGCGGGCAAAGCGGAATGGGTCGTATATCGAAGAAAAATGATGACGATGCGGCAAGGTCAGAGCTTGGGCGGGCTGCCGGAATTTCCTTGGCGATGATAGCGGTTTATAGATAATCGCTATAACAGCCGTCTCCGATTTCCACGTTTTGGCGGCCGGTCCCGTCGTAGAGTTGCACTTCGGGAGCGCGGAATTGGTAACCCGCGCTGATTCATTCGCTTTCGTCTTCAAAGAAAGGATCCATCGTGAATGCGATCTCCCAGTATGGCGTCTCATCGGCGCAGGATGTTCCGCTCAGCCGTTGGACGGCTCCCCTGTTCAAGCCGTCCACGAGTGACGACTACCTTTCCGCGGCGAAGGAGACCGCGGCTTGGATCAGGTCGCATGAGTATGTCACCGACCATGGCAAGTATTGGGACGTGTTCCCCGAGGGGCAGAATGGTTTCGGACCCGAGGTGATGATATTCGGACGACGCTGCATCTATTCGGGCGCAGCGGGTATCGGCGTCTTCTTCCTGCGCATGTATGAGGCCACCGGTGACCAAAGCTATCTGGATGACGCCCGTGCCGCGGCGGATGAGCTCATCGCCACCGCCACCGGTCCGGAATGGTATGAGCATACGTTGAGTAACAAGGTGCAGGGAGTCATTCCCGTTCCTGGTTGGGCCATCGGCTATTCGAACGGCCCTGTGGGCGAGGGTCTGCTGGCCTTGGGCCTGTACGACGAGACCAAGGAAGGCAGGTACCGCGATTATGCCGCGAAAATCGCCGACGATCTCATCACGGCCGCCAAGCGTGACGAACGTGGCCTGCATTGGAGCGACCAGGAGGACATCGTGGCCGATGGTGGCTTCGTGTTCTATCTGGTTCTTGTCTACAAGCTCACAAGCGACAAGCGCTATCTCGATGCGGCCTGCGCCGCCGCCGACTATATCGCCGATGACGCGCAGCCTTCGCCGTATGGCGGGGTGTTCTGGAAGCTGCTTGACCTGCAGCTCATCGGTTTCCCGACGGACACCACGTTCCCGAATTTCAGCCATGGCACCGCCGGCACAGCGTGGATGTTCGCGCTGCTTTACGAAGTCGCGCCGAAGCCCCGCTACCTGGAACTTGCCAAGAAAGGCGTCGAATATCTGAAATCCATCGCCGTTGGAGACGAGACGGGAATGTTGGTGCCTTATCAGGACCATCCGGTCACCGGCCCCACCTTCGATAAGTTCTATCTGAGCTCGTGTCATGGCCCCGTAGGCACCGTGCTGCCGTTCCGGAAACTGTATGAGATCACCGGCGATGAAAGCTATCGGGACTGGTGCATCTGGCTTTCGCGCGGCATCATCCGCGCCGGCGCTCCGGAACATTATTCATGGGGATATTGGAATGCGAATTGCCAGTGCTGCGGCACCCCAGGCATTCTGGAGCATTTCGTGGATATGTTCGAGTTCACCGGAGAAGCCGAATTCCTCGAATACGCACGGCGTACCGCGGACGTGCTCATCGGCGATTCAACAGTGGCCGACGACAAGCCCGGCCAACGCACGTGGTATGGCGCATGGACACGCACCATACCCGATCGCGTGGTCAGCTATCTGGGCCTGTACAGCGGTGCCGCGGGTTGCGCGTCGTCGCTGCTGCGTCTGTATGCGAACCGTACGGGCAAGCATCTGACTCCGTTGTTCGAATATGCGTTCTTCCGTCCGGAATGACACACACGTTCCAGAAGTATCGGAAGCCCGGAAAACGTGTGGCGCGAACCGGGCTTTCCCGTCTTATGAGCATGGTTTTCGTCTATGCCAAATGATTTCGAAAGGGAAAATCAATGAAATCCGCTGAAAACACAGACAGCGCTCCACAGCGGAACGATGGTGGAGAATTCGCGCAGACCTATCTGGGTCGTTTCGGCGCGGTGCTTCCTCTTCTTGTCATGATCGGCAGCATGATCGTGATGGTGGCTTTGGGATACCGCTCCAGCAGGAATTTCTGGGCCGCCGGCTTTTTCTGCCTGGTCGCCGGTTTCCTCGTCTACAAGGATAAGGAGGATTTCACCAGGACCGTGACGTCAGGATTGCGCGACCATGTGCTCGCGTTCATGACGGCGTGTTTCCTTCTGGCCGGTGTGATGTCCCAGATTCTCGCCAAATCGCATCTCGTGGACGCCCTGCTGTATATCCTTTCGCGAGCGCAGGTCCCGCTCGGATTGATTCCTCTCATCTGCTTCCTGATCGCGACGATTCTGTCCACGTCGACGGGTAGCGCGGCGACAGCCGTCAATGCGACCGGTCCGATTCTTCTGCCGCTCGCGGTCGGCATGGGCTGTGACGTGAATCTGATTTGCGGCGCCATCCTGGCGGGCTCCTGCTTCGGTGACAACCTCGCTCCGATCTCCGATACGACGATCGCCTCTTCGCTGACGCAGGAAGTCGATACCATGAAGGTCGTCCGTTCCCGATTGAAGTATTCGTTGATTGCCGGCGCCTGCGCCTCAATCGGCTATATCGTCGTCGGCGTGATTTCCAGTTCCGGAAAGACCGTGAAGGCTCCGGACATCGACGGCGGGTATCTGCCCAATCTTGTCTTCCTGATCGTTCCGGTTCTCGCCATCATTCTGATGCTGCGCAAGCAGGGTGTGATCACGGCGTTTCTTGTCAGCGAATTGGTCGGCTTCGTAATGCTGTTCGCTTTCGGTTACCTGGATTGGGCGAAGCTGGTCGATGCGGATGAGGGCCTTATCCCCTTGGCCTTCAACGGAATGACCGGATCCATCATCTTCCTGTTCTTCATCTTCATCATGGTCAGCATCATCAGCCGTGCCGGCGTGCTTGACATGGTTCTGAACTTCATGAAGCGCCATGCCAGCACTGGCAGAACCGCCGAGGCTGCGGCCGGCGCGATGGTCAGCATCATCTCCATTGCCATCAGCAGCGGAACGTCCGCCATCACGTTCTGTGGGCCGATCATCCGCAAGCTGCTCCGCCCGTTCCGGATTGCCCGGACCCGATGCGCGAACATCCTCGATGGTCTTGGATGCGGTGTGGGATATCTGGTCCCCACCAATCCGGGATGTCTGAACCTGGCGGCTGTCGCCGTCGCCTCCGGAGTGGTCGGCAAGGGTTTCAATCCAATCACTTTCGTCGGCTACAATTTCCAATCCATCGCGCTTATCATCGTCTTCTGGGGTGCGATTCTGACCGGTTGGGGAAGGAAGTACGAGACCGAAGAGGAACTTCTCGCGGACGGCGCTTCCATCGACTAGCCATCGACAGCTGACAGGAAACGGGCGGGGATTTCGCGATTTGCCTTTTGAATCACGAAATCCCCGCCCGTTTCCTGTCGGATCATTTCAGTCGAGCTTATGCGCCGGGTACGGATCGTCCAACGCTCTCGCCGCATGGAACCTTCCTTCCGCAGCGAGTCCGAATTGCAGCAACGCCCAGCCGATTCCCGCCGCACCGTCATACATGCCGATATTGGCCGTCACCTGATTCTGCGCGACATAGGCGAAGGCTTGGGTCCATTTCGTGGCGATTTCACCCTGCTCCGTCCGGAAACGCTGCCCATGGCCGAGTAACACGCGAGCGCTGCGTTCAGCCCAATCGTAATATCGTCGTTCGCCGGATGATGCCCACTTGCCTAGGAATGTGTTGACCATTCCCGCGGTTCCGCAGCACAGGCACAGAATGTCCCAATATCCGTTGGAGTGGATTTCGGGAGCGCCGGTCTCGATGATGCCGTTCAGCAGCTTCTCCTCCCATATTTTGGCCTCTTCGTCGCCGGTCACTTCGTAAAGTTCATGGTAGAAGCGGGCGCTGCCGACGGGGCCATGGCAGAAGCCCAGATAATAGGTGTCCGGACGGTTTGGAAGGCCGTGGGGCAGCAGTGCCGCGGTTTTGGAATTGTTTTCCAATGCGACCGCTTTCACGAAATCGTGGATTCCTTCCACGGCGTCCAGAAAGACCTTGTCGCCGCTTTCCTCGTACAGTCGGAGCAGGAGGTATCCGATGCCGCAGGTTCCCATCGGGAAGTTGGGGTCGATGTAGTCGTCCCCGGCTCCGAAATATTTTGGGTCCACGCCAAGATAGTATTTTCCCCCTTGTGCGTAGGTACGTCCTTTGCCGAGATAGGATCTGCCGGCGCGGATGGCGAATTCGCTCCACTCCGGACGGCCGTAGTCCTTGCCCAGCTTCAGTAAAAGAAGGATTACGCTGGCATCGCCGACGATACCTGGATAGGTGCTCCAGCGGTATCCCTCGCCATCGTCCGAGGGAATCGCGTCCTTGATGGCTGATTCGGCGATTTCGCAAATCACGCGACGATACTCGTCATTTCGTGTCAGCGAATATAATTCATCCAGAAGAACGGCCACTCCGCCATAGCCTGTCGTGAATGCGTACTTGTTGAAGCATTTGGCGAGATCGCGCTTATTGTCCCACCTCCAGATGATGTATCTGGCCGCTTCCTTGGCATTGTCCAGATAGGATTCCTCCTGTGTCGCCTGGTATAGCTGCACGTAGAAATGGGCGATGCCGGCGCTGCCGGCGTACATGCAGATCTCATCGTAGTAATTCGTCAGATATGTCTTGGCGTCGTCCAAGGACCAGACCAGGCCGTTCGGCGTCCTGATTTTCTTCGTATTGATATAGACGGCGGCTTTTCGCGCTTCTTCGATGTAATCGTCCGCGGTCGGTTTTTGGAAAACGTCGCGGAACACGGATTCGTTCGGCGTTGTCATCTAAAGCTCCTTTTCTGCCTCAAGCGTGTTGTCCTGGATGTCGTGAATCACTGATTTCGGTCCTTTCCAGAATATACGTGATGGATATCCTGATACGATGGGCACGCCGGCAGGAATTCACTGAAGGAACTCCGATGCCGAACGTCGTGTTCCACGCAAGGCCGAAATGGGATGCGGCGATCGGGTATTCCAGTCGTTTGCGGATTATCCGATGCGTGTGCGGATTTTTCCATCGCATCCATATATGACGCCGCATGTGATACATGCGTCAAAAACGTTGGAAATTCAACATTTTTCGGTTTCTGTACGTTTTTCAATCGGGCGATTCATGGGATTTGACGGCGAATCAATCCGCACGTATCCCGATTAATCCGCACGGACAGTCAGCAATCCGCAAACTTCCAAAGGAACCGGCGGAAACCGCAATGGAGGCGGCGCGTGCCTTCCATGTGGGAATGGCCGCGGCAGGGCCTGTATGACGCCGTCTACCGGAAAGGGACGCAGAGCTTCCAGCAAAGAAAAACGGATTCCGAAAGAATCGGAACCCGTGGGTTTCGCCGGCGGAACCCCAATCGCCAAACATTGGGTCCACCGCCGAAAATCAGTGGAATCAGGCGAACAGGAAGCCCTGTCCGTGATGCTCCGGATATGTGTCGAACAGTTCAGCAACGGAACCATCCTCGAATACGGCGCGGATGGCGCTGGCCAGCAGGGGCGCGATGGACAGGACGGTGAGTCCGTCCCAACGCTTCTCCTCCGGAATCGGCACGGTGTCGGTGAGCACGACTTCACGGGCGCCGCAGTTCTTCAGGCGTTCCACTGCCGGGCCGGACAATACGCCGTGCGTGGCGACGACGGTCACCGACTTGGCGCCGGCGTCCTTGAGCACATTGCATGCTCCCGCGATGGTGCCGGCGGTGTCGATCAGATCGTCGACGAGCACGCAGTCCTTGCCGACCACGTCGCCGACCACCCGGTTGGAGACCGCCTGGTTCGGACGGGTGATGTCGCGGGTCTTATGCACGAATGCGAGCGGGCCGCCGCCAAGGCGTTGCGCCCACTGTTCGGCCACGCGGATACGGCCGGCGTCCGGGGATACGACGGCGACGTTGTCAAGCTGGTTGGAGAAACGGTCGCGGATGTAGTCGACCAGCACCGGCATGGCGATGAGATGGTCGACCGGACCGTCGAAGAAGCCTTGGGACTGCGCCGCGTGCAGGTCGACGCTCATGATGCGGTCGGCACCCGCGGTTTTAAGCAGGTCGAACACGAGACGGCAGGAGATGGGTTCACGGCCGCGATGCTTCTTGTCCTGGCGGGAGTAGCCCAGCAACGGGCAGACCGCGGTGATGGAGCGCGCGGAGGCGCGTTTCAGCGCATCAATCATGATGAGCTGCTCCATGATGGCCTGGTTGACCGGGTTGGAATGGCTTTGCAGCACGAACACATCCGCGCCGCGCACGGATTCGGTGTAGCGCACGTACATCTCGCCGTTCGCGAAATCGTATGCTGTGGTTTCCAGAACATCGATGCCGAGCTGTTCCGCGACTTCCGCCGCCAGCTTCGGGTGTGCCCTGCCTGTGACAAGGATAAGGTTCTTATCCGGCTTTCCTTCAAGGATTGCGCTCACCGTATCTCCAAACGTCTGTTCTAGCGAAGTGGATGTGACCCATACTAACCGGCTACGCAGACCTCGACGCCCACGTGTGTTCGAGTGTGTTCGCGGTCGCGGACGCCCCATCCGCGATGGTCATCGGTACAGGCCGTGCTTGCCGATGTACTGCACCACGCCGTCCGGCACGAGATACCAGACTGGCTCGCCGTGTTCGGCTCTCCTGCGGACGTCGGTCGAGGAGATCGCCAATGCGGGGATCTCCAATGTGTCCACTTTGCCTTCAGGCAGTTTCACTCCATCCGGCGAGGAATAACCCGGACGCGTCACCGCCACGAAATGCGCCAGATCCCACATCTTGTCGGCGTCCTTCCATTGCATGATCTCCGCCACGGCGTCGGCTCCGGTGATGAAGAACAGCTCGGCGTCGGGATACTGGGCGCGGATGTCGCGCAGCGTGTCGATGGTGTAGGTGATGCCGGGACGGTCGATGTCCACGCGCGACACGGTGAATTTCGGATTGGACGCGGTGGCGATGACCGTCATGAGATAGCGGTCCTCGGCGTTGGTGACCTTCTTATCCAGTTTGAACACCGGTCGTCCGGTCGGCACGAAGATCACTTCATCGAGATCGTATACCCATGACACTTCGGAGGCCGCGACCAGGTGGCCGTTGTGGATCGGATCGAACGTGCCGCCCATGATGCCGATGCGCATCCGATTATGCCAGTTCCCGCGCGCCGACCTGCGTCCGGACGTCACGGCCGATTGCGGCCGGTCCACGGACAGTTCCGACATGCGCCTCTCCGGTTCCACCACGTATCTGACGGCGAGCTCCGGATCTGCCTCCGCGGATTCGGGACGCATGCGTTTCGGACCGGTCATGCCGAAGCCCCGTTCCCATGCTGTCGGTCCGCCTGCCGTTCGGCCTGCTGCTCCTTATCCGCGTCCACGGTTTCCTGCTCGATGCTGTCCGCAGTCGGAGAGGTGTTGTCGGGGTCGATCTTGCCCATGTCCTCATCCCACTCGTCCTGCACGACGCGGCGGATCTCCGCGAACGTCGGCAACGGAAAGTCCGGCTGGTATGTGCTGCGAATCTTGGCCACTCGTTCGGTGACTCGGATCAGCGTGTCCGTCATGCCTTCAAGATCGTGGTCGCGTTCCATCGCGCTGAATTTGGCGATGTACTGTTCCATGTCCCGCATCTGCTCGTCGATGGTGGCGAGCTGTCCGCCGTCGGGAGTGACGACGTCCTCAGCGTCGGCTTCGGGCCAGCCGATCAGCACCGCGTCGGCGTATTCGAGCGAGGCGCGCTCGTCGGCGGAGGCGATGCCGTCCTCTACCTGCACGAGGAACACGTAGCGGACGATGCTCAATCGTTCGGACGCCAGCTGCAACCCGAGCATCGGATCGTTCAGGTCCGCGTTCCAAGGATTCCTGTTGTTCCGCATGGCTTCCTGCTTGGTTTCGTCGCTCATGCCCTCACCTGTCCCGTTCCGTATCCGATCCATTTGGTTGTGGTCATCTCACGTAATCCCATAGGGCCGCGCGCATGCATCTTCTGCGTGGAGATGCCAAGCTCCGCTCCGAAGCCGAAGACCCCGCCGTCCGTGAATCGTGTGGAGGCGTTGACCATCACCACCGCAGAATCGATGCGTGAGGTGAATTCCTCGATGGCCGAATAGTCTTCGGCGATGATGGATTCGGTGTGGCCGGTGGAATGACGGTTGATGTGCGCGATGGCCTCGTCGAGCGAATCGACCACTTTGACGCCTATCTCAAGAGCCAGGTATTCGGTGTCCCAGTCCTCGTCGGTGGCATGCGTGAGATGCGTGTCCTTCACCCCGGCTTGTTCGATGATGCCGTACGCGCGTTCGTCGGCATGCATTTCGACACCGGCTTCGGCGAGCGTCGCCGCGGCTTTCGGCAGGAAGGTTTCGGCGACGTCCCGGTGCACGAGGAGTTTCTCGGCGGCGTTGCATACGCCGACGCGTTGGGTTTTGGCGTTGATGAGGATGGGGATGGCCTTGTCGAGGTCGCCGGAACGGTCGACGTAGATGTGCACGTTGCCGGCTCCGGTTTCGATGACGGGCACTTTGGAGTTGCGTACGACGGCTTGGATGAGTCCCGCTCCCCCGCGTGGGATGAGCACGTCGATATGACCGCGCGCCTCCATCATGGCGGTGGCGCCGTCGCGTCCGTATCTGTCGACGGAGGCGATCATGGCTTGGTCGTATCCGTGTTCGGCGAGCACGTCGCCGATGACGGCAAGAGTCGCCGCGTTGGTGCGTTCGGCGGCGTGGCCGCCCCTGAGGAGGACCGCGTTGCCGGATTTGATGCACAGGGAGGCCACGTCGACGGTGACGTTGGGGCGTGCCTCGTAGATCATGCCGAGCACGCCGATGGGGACGCGTACCTGCTGCAGCCGCAGGCCGTTTTCGAGGTGGTATCCGCGTACGATCTCGCCTACCGGGTCAGGCAGGGAGGCCACGTGCCTCACGCCTTGCGCGGCTGCGGCGATTCGTGGCACGTCGAATTTGAGTCGGTCGAGTTTTCCGGCGTCCATGTCATCGTCGAAGGCCTGGCTCATGTCGAGCGCATTGGCTCCGGCGATGGCGTCGGCATGGTCGTCGAGCGCATTGGCGATGGCGTTGAGCAGTTCGTTTTTGGCTTCGGTGTCGGCTTGGGCGAGCCGTGACTGGGCGCCGCGGGCCGCGTCGCCCATGGCGCATACCGCTTCGAGCGCGTCGGCGTTGATGGCGTCGTTCTGGTTCTGTGGATTCGTCATAGTCTCCTAGAATAGCGCGAAATCGCGTCCCGCTGGGCAATGACGGCCATTTCGGGCCGCCGGGTTGCGTTTCGTGGGACGCGATTGCGTTGGATGCCGTGGCGTGCTGTCAGTGGATCTGGTCGAGGCCCGGATACAGCGGGAAGTCCTCGGCAAGCTTGTCGACGCGCGACTTCAGGGCGTCGACGTCGGCGCCCTTGCCCGCGGCGAGCGCGGTGCCGATGATGTCGGCGACCTCCTCGTACTCCTTCGGTCCGAAGCCTCGGGTGGCGAGCGCGCTGGTGCCGATGCGCAGGCCGGAGGCCACGGATGCTGGGCGCGGGTCGAACGGGACGGTGTTGCGGTTGATGGTGATGCCGCATTGCGCGAGCAGGTCCTCGCCCTGCTTGCCGTCCATCTCGCTGTTGCGCAGGTCGACCATGACCAGATGCACGTCGGTGCCGCCGGTCAGGACGCTGATGCCGTTGTTCTTGACGTCGTCCGCCATGAGGCGTTCGGCGAGGATCTTGGCGCCGTCGAGGGTGCGCTGCATGCGGTCCTTGAATTCCGGGGAGGCGGCGACCTTGAAGGCAACGGCCTTGCCTGCGATGACATGCATGAGCGGGCCGCCCTGCTGTCCGGGGAACACGGCGGAATTGAGCTTCTTGGCGTACTCCTGCTTGGCGAGGATGAAACCGGAACGCGGACCGCCGAGGGTCTTGTGCGCGGTGGAGGACACGACGTCGGCGTACGGCACGGGGCTCGGATGCAGACCGGCTGCCACCAGGCCGGCGAAGTGGGCCATGTCCACCCAGAACTTGGCGCCGACCTCGTCGGCGATCTCCTTCATGGCTTTGAAGTCCTCGATGCGCGGATAGGCGCTCCATCCGCCGATGATCATCGCCGGATGGGTTTCGAGCGCGCGCTGGCGGATGATCTCCGGATCGATGCGGAAGGTTTCGGGATTGACCCCATAGGCTTCCGCATGGTAGAAGCGTCCGGAGAAGTTGATCTTCATGCCGTGGGTGAGGTGGCCGCCATGGTCGAGGGCCAGACCGAGGACCGTGTCGCCCGGCTTGACGAGAGCCTGATAGACGGCGGCGTTGGCCTGCGCGCCGGAATGGGGCTGCACGTTGACGTATTCGGCGCCGAACAGGCTCTTCGCGCGTTCGCGGGCGATGGTCTCGATTTTGTCGACCTGCTCGCAGCCGCCATAGTAGCGGCGTCCCGGATAGCCTTCGGCGTACTTGTTGGTAAGCACGGATCCCTGCGCCTGCAGGACGGCACGAGGCACGAAGTTCTCGGAGGCGATCATTTCGAGGCCGTTCTGTTGCCGGGACAGTTCGGCGTCGAGGATTTCGGCGATTTCCGGATCCGCTTCGGCGATGGGCGCGTTGAACATGTCGTTCGCGGTTTGCGCAAGAGGTGATGCAGTCATGAAGCCCTCCTTAGACTTCGGGATGATCCGCTGTATCGCGGTTTAATAAAGCAGTGTACGTACACGAATCGCAGCGGAAAAACCGCGTTTCGAAACATACGGGAAATACGGCACGGAGGCTGGGATAAGGGACCTTGCCGATGCCCGAACGCCTTGGTCGCCTTGCCGTCCGAGGGCCGCCGCCGAGGCGATTGTCAGCATTCCGCCGTTCCATTCCACGGACGCGGAGCGTTTTCTTCCCACCTGTGCCGGTACACTGGAAACCACGTTTGACGTATCTGTCCGTTCTATTGCTAAGGAAATCAAGTGACCACGTTCCACAGCACACGCAGCACCACCGATTCGCTTACCTCCAAGCAGGCCATCCGCAAGGGCATCGCCGACGATGGCGGCCTGTTTGTGACCGATTCCCTGGGTGAAACCCATGTGGACATCGCGGATCTGGCCGGCAAGTCCTATCGGCAAATCGCATACGATGTGCTGTCCGTGTTGCTGCCGGACTACTCCGAGGAGGAGCTCAAGGCCTGCATCGCCGAGGCGTATGGGGCGCAGTGGTCCGATGGGAGGATCACTCCGGTCAAGCCGCTCGGAGACGATTATGTGATGGAGCTGTTCAACGGTCCGACATCCGCGTTCAAGGACGTCGCGCTTCAGATCCTGCCTCGTTTCATGGCGCGCACCACTCCGGCTGACGGCGACAAGGATGAGAAGATCATGATCGTCACCGCCACCTCCGGCGACACCGGCAAGGCCGCCCTCGCCGGTTTCGCGGACGCTGCCGGCACCGGCATCACCGTCTTCTATCCGGAAGGTAAGGTGAGCCAGGTGCAGGAGCTGCAGATGACCACCCAGACCGGCTCCAACGTGAACGTGTGCGCTGTCAAGGGCAACTTCGATGACGCCCAGTCCGCCGTCAAGCGCATCTTCGGCGACAAGGAGCTCGCGGACCGTCTGGCCAAGGACTCCCATGTGGTGTTGTCATCCGCGAATTCCATCAATGTGGGCCGTCTGGTGCCGCAGGTCGTGTATTACTTCTCCGCATACGCGCAGCTGCTCGAGCAGCAGGTCATCAACGTGGGCGACGAGGTCGAATTCGTCGTGCCGACCGGTAATTTCGGCGATATCCTCGCCGGCTACTACGCGAAGCTGCTCGGCCTGCCCGTCAAGCATCTGGTCGTCGCGTCCGACAAGAACAACGTGTTGTTCGATTTCCTGACGTCCGGCACATACAACCGCCAGCGTCCGTTCTTCCAGACCATCAGCCCGTCGATGGACATCCTCATCTCCTCGAACCTGGAACGCATGCTGTACTACATGTCCGACAAGGACACACGTCTGATCTCCATGCTGATGAACGATCTGAACCAGTGGGGCGCCTATGAGGTCCCCGAGCCGATGATGAAGAAGATCCGCTCCATCTTCGGCACCGGCTGGGCCAACGAGGACCAGGTGCGTGAGATGATCGCCGACTGCTGGAACCGAAACCATTATGTGATCGACCCGCACACCGCCTGCGGCTACTACGTCATGCAGCAGATGCCGCGCGATCCGCTGACCCCGCGCGTGCTGCTCGCCACCGCAAGCCCGTACAAGTTCCCGCGCGTGGTGAACGAATCCCTGGGCCTCGACGCATCCGGTACCGATTTCGAATGCATGGACGTGCTCGCCGAAGCCACCGGCACCACAGCCCCGGCCGCGTTGCGTGGTCTTGAAACCTCTGACGTGCGTTTCGGCAACGTCGTCGAAATCGACGGCATGGAGGATTTCGTCGAGCAGGCCGCGAAGGCACTGTAAACGTTCAAAAACTGATGTAACGGTAATGGGCGATGCCCGGAAATCGGCTGTCCGCGATATGCGGGCGGCCGATTTTCGTTCTCGCTACTACAGTGGCGTTCGTCCATACGGCAATTCAATTTCAACAGGCCGATGGCACCTATGGGAAAGGCAGGAGGACATGAACTCAGTATCCCGGAAAAACTCGCCAACGGAATTCGGCGAAGCGGCGAAACGAAGCAAAGACCGGTTGATCACCCGGGATGTGACATTGGTGATGCTGGCGACGTTCTTCTTCATGACCAGCAATATGGTGGTCAATCCCGTCATCGCCGGCTATGGCGAGTCGATGGGCGCGTCCGGCGCGCTGATGGGCGTGATCGCGGGCGCGATGAGCTTCGTCTCCCTGTTCTGCCGTCCGATCGCCGGAAACCTGTCGGATCTGGTCAGCAAACGTCTGCTGGTGGCCGTCGGCACGGCGTTGTACATCGTGGCGGGCGTCATGTACTGCTGCGCGCGTTCGACGGGCATGCTGATCGCCGCGCGCATGGTCAACGGTCTCGGTTTCGCCTGCGGCACCGTCTGCCTAGCCACATGGGTGTCGCTGTTGCTGCCGATCAGGCATATGGGCGCCGGCATGGGGCTGTACGGCATCGTCAATGCGCTGGCAATCGCGGTCGGTCCTGCGCTGGGCATCCGTCTGCAGGCGGCCTTCGGCTACCGGTGGACATTCGTCGCGTCGTTGACGCTCAACATATGCGCGTTCGTGACCGTCCTGCTGGTAAGGAACGGCGGCCGTCCGGCACGCAAAGCCGACGCCATGCGATCCCAAGAGGACCTGTCCCCCGCCGTTCACGACTCGCCCACGCCGCATAAGCCGGGCCACCGTCTGAAGCTGCGCGATCTGGTGGAGCCGCGGGCGATTCCTCTGGCCGCGGTGTTCATGATGTTCGCCATCCCTTACTTCGCCAACCAGTCATTCCTGGTGGACTATATCTCCGCTCGGCACCTGCATGTCTCGTCCGACCTGTTCTTCGTCTTTTACGCGGTGGCGCTGTTGTTGCTACGGCTGTCGCTGCGCGACCTGTTCGATTCGAAAGGCTTCCGCTTCTGGCTCGGCGTCTGCTCCTTGATGATGCTGGTGATGCTGGCTTCCCTCACGTTCATGACGAACGATTGGCATCTGCTCGCGGCAGGCATCGCGATGGCCGCCAGCTATGGGCTGATGAGCTCCGTCACGCAGGCGCAGGCAGTGGTGGTCGCGGGACGCGCCCGCAGCGGTCTGGCCAACAGCACATACTATATGGGCATCGACCTGGGCATGACGTTGGGGCCCGTGCTGGCAGGCGTGCTCTACGGCCATCTGCCGATCGCATGGTTCTATCCGATGTTCATGCTGACGATGCCGGCGGCCTGGCTGATCTACCTGCTCTTCCGCGACATCATCCATTCAAAACACGCCTGACGCCGCGAATCTGCCGATCCGTGAATTCCACATGCTCCATGCCAGCCTGCCGGCTCATCAGCAAAGCCAAAGCGTCATGACGTTCCTTCATGTCCTCGACTATCGAAGATGATCCGTACGACATGTCCTGATCGGCCACCTTTCAAGCATGCGACCTCTTTCCAGGTAAAACGGACCATTCGTACTGTTATGCAATACACCATAACAGCTTTGCGAACATGTTATACTATTAAATATAACAGTATAACTGTTTATATCTGACTGTTATACCGAACAATATAACACCATACGAAAAGAGACGCGGATTGAAGTTGACCATCTCATCCCAAGCCGGAGAGCCGATCTACGAGCAAATCAAGAACCAAATCAGATCCGCCATCGTTTCAGGCGAGCTACAGGCGGGCGATACGCTCCCCTCGCTCCGTCAGCTCGCCAGGGAACTGCGCATCAGCGTGCTCACCGTGACCAAGGCATACAACGAACTGGCGGACGAAGGTCTCGTGGAGAACATACAAGGCAAGGGCACGTTTGTGATGGAGCACGGCAGCGAACTCATAAAGGAACGCGCGAAAGAACATATCATGGACAGGTTCCGCGAGGCATCCATCGAAGCCAAGAACTCCGACATCAGCCTGTTGGATCTGCTTGGCATGTTCGAAAAAGCGTACAGGGAGCAATCATGATTCCCATGCGGCAGATGACCAGCCAATAAAAAAGGACGATGCCTACGACCGATGCCAGTCGGCCGGAAACGGCTGACGTTATAGACGGGCCGGTGCGTCACGGAAGTCGAACATGACGCCGTCCGCCAGCTCGCAGATCTCCGGCCAGTCGGCATCGGATGAATCGTCGTGCATGGCCCACACGCGCATGCCGGCGGACTTGGCCGACCGCATGCCGACCAACAGATCCTCGAACACCGTGCAGTCCACCGGTTCGACGCCAAGACGCGCCGCGGCCAGCAGATACACGTCCGGCTGGTCCTTGCCGACATCGCCAGCATCATCGACGCTGACCACCTCATCGAAATAATCGAGGACGCCCACATGCCTCATGGCCGGCTCACGCAGCTGAGGCGGCAACGATGTGGCCACCGCGAGTCTCGCGCCACTCGCCTTCAACGATGCCAGATATTCGCGCGCATGCGGTTTGGCCTCCACCACCGTCGCGTACATGACACGCGCCATATGGTCCCACTCCTCCATCAACGCCTCGGGAGTGTCCGACAACGAGAAGCGTGCAATCGTATATTCGGCGATTTGCCGGAACTGCATGGCGGCCACCTTCCGCATGTAGTCCTCGGGAACCTCGATGCCGCGCTTGGCAAGGAAATCGATATCCACCTGATCCCACACGCCCATGGAATCAAGCAGTGTGCCGTCAAGGTCGAAAATGGCGCCCTTGCCTTGGTTCTCCACGGTTTTCTGTGCCATGTTGTCTCCTTTGCTGATTTTGCGGTATTCCCATATTCACCTGACCGGTTTGCGGTCGGATATATAACGGTCAGTCAAGCACCGACGATCTGAGCAGCTCCTCGGCATGTTCCAATGACGCCTCGCTTTCGCTTCCGGAAAGCATGCGCGCGATCTCATGGACGCGGGCCTCGCCACGCACCTGATTGATCGTGGTCGCGACAGAGCCGTCGTCAGCCACGCTTTTGGCGACCACGTACTGTTCATCCGCCCAGGACGCAACCTGCGGCAGATGCGTGACGACCAGCACCTGCGCGGACTGCGCGAGCTTGGCCAGACGCGCGCCCAGTTCCACGGCGGCCTTGCCGCCCACGCCCGAATCGACCTCATCGAAGATGAACGTCATCGGCGGCACGGTCCCGCCGGCCACCACATGCTTTTCGGCGGCCACCAGTTCGAGCGCGAGCATCAGACGGCTCAGCTCGCCGCCGGACGCGCTTTTGCCCATCGGCAGCTGTGGCGAGCCGGGGAACGGGGTGAAGAGGAATTCGATGTCGTCGGTACCGGTGGCGTCCAACTGCGCACGCTCGGACACACGGATCTCCAGTTTCGACCCTCCCATGGCGAGCGATCCAAGTTCCGCCGTCACTTTGGACGCGAGCTCCTTGGCCGCGGCCCGGCGTCTTTTGCTGACCGCCTGCGCGGCCTTCCTCGCCGCATCAAGCAACCCCGCACGCTCGGACTCGAGCTGTCCGACCTTTTCCGGCGACGCGTCCAGATCCTCCAGATCGAACACGGCCTTGTCCCGCCACGCGATCACGTCGGACAGGCTCGGCCCCCACCGTCGGGTCAGCTCGTCCAGCTCGTGGATGCGCCCGTTGATGGCGTCCAAATCCTCCACGCCCGCCTCGTTGTCCACTTCACCGGACAGGCTGAACACCACGTCGGACAAATCGGTGCTGATGGAATCCAGACGGTCGGCCAGTTCGGAGAAGACCCCTTCGACGTGGATGGCCCGCAGCGCCTGCGACGCATGGTCGATCAGGTCGGCGGCGCTGGATGATTCGACGTCGTCCGCCACCTGCGACGCGTCCAACGCGCCCAACGCGCGGCTCACGCCTTCGGCGATCTCAGCCGCGTTCTCGATGCGGTCGCGCCGCGCGCGCAATTCATCCATTTCCCCCGGCTGCGGGTCGACACGGTTGATGCGGTCGATCGATTCGCGCAGATAATCCGCCTGCTGCCGCATGGACGATTCCTGGTTGCTGAGGCGTTCCAGACGCTCGTCCATCGCGCGCAACGCGTTCCATGCTTTGCCGTACGCGGCCAATGCGACCTCGTCGCCGGCATAGCGGTCCAGGAACTCACGTTGCCGCACGGCAGTCGCGATGCGAAGCTGGTCGGCCTGGCCATGGATCGTCACCAGCTCCGCGGCGACGGAGGCGAGCACGGAACGCGGCACGCTGCGTCCGGACAGCATGCTGCGGGACCTGCCGGAGGCAGGCACCTTGCGAGACAGGAACAGTTCGCCGTCCTCCGGTTCGAAGCCGGCCTCCCGGGCCGCGGCCACCGCCGCCGGCGACGAAGCGACCTCGAACACGCCCTGCGCCCACGCCTCCTGCGCACCGACGGAGACGCGGCCTCCATCGGAAGGCCCGCCGGAAATCAGCCGAATCGCACTGAGCAGCATCGATTTGCCCGCGCCCGTCTCGCCGGTGATCGCCGTCATGCCGCCGGCCGGAGCGATCAACGCGGAGCGGATAGGACCAAGGTCATGGATTTCAAGTTCCTCAAGCACGTCCGGTCACTTCCCGCTTTCGCAATCGCCTTTTTCAGGGAACGCATGCCCATGATGCGCGCCATCCATCTTGCGCGCCTGTTCGCGCCATCCGACGACGGGCAGGTCGAATTTGGTGACGAGACGGTTCGTGAACGGCACTCCCGAAAGACGGGCCAGACGCAGGGTGCTTTTCGATTCCCGCACCTCGACACGCGTGCCCTTCGGCAGCGCGCGCTGACGGCGGCCATCACAGCAGATCCACCCGTCGGACGTGGAATCCTCGAGGATGTCGACGGCAAACGTCGACCCCGATCCGATGATCAACGGCCTTGCGAACAACGCGTGCGCGGCCAGCGGCACCAATTGCAGGGCCTTCACGTTCGGCCAGATGATCGGACCTCCCGCGGAGAACGCGTAGGCGGTCGAGCCGGTCGGCGTGGACACGATCACGCCGTCGCAGCCGAAGGAGCTCATCTCCACGTCATCGACGCGGATGGACAGCTCCACCATCTTGCCACGGTCGGCGCGTTCCAAGGTGATGTCGTTCAGAGCCCAATCCTCGATGGGTTCCGATTCGCCGGGAAGCCACACATCGACGTGGGCGATCATGCGCTCATCGATGGAATAATCATGCTCCGCGATCCTGCGGATAGCCTCGTCCATCTGGAAACTTTCGAATTCCGCCAGGAAACCCACATGCCCCAGGTTCACGCCGAGGATGGGAACCTCGGTGCAGTGCACCAGTTCGGCCGCGCGCAGGATGGTGCCGTCTCCGCCGAGCACGACCACGATCTCCGTGCTCGGCGGGACCACGGGCGGCCTGCTGCCGAAATCGGGAGCTTCGATGTTGTCGATGATCGTCACTTCGAAATCGGCGCGTCTCAACTGTTCGACGGCCTCTTCGACCACCGTGCCGCTTTCGCGCAGACGCGTGTGCGTCACCACCACCGCATGCCGGGTACCGAGCATCGCAAGCCCTTTCCAAGAACTTTCATACGCAATGCGCCCTTGACGGACGCCAACGCCTACCAGTGTAATCGAACAAATGAACGAACGGCGGCGGCGAGTGTCCGGAACCCGCCATGGATGTGCCGGCATCCGCAATCGCCACAGCCCCGTCCGCCGATTCCCAACGAACCCGCCGGACAAGCCGAACGGTCCCTCCGACGCCCCGTTCGTCACACTACCGTCTACAATAGCTCAAGGAAACGAAGACCATCCATGAAGATAAGGAGCGAGGAACAGCATGTCCAACCTCGTCTTTGACGAGTCCTCCTCCAATCGCGAGGCCTCGCATGGCTACGCCTGGTGGTTCTCCGGAGACACCTTCGAGAAGGCCATGGCGGAGGACCGCAAGCCGCGCAAGCGCAGTCTGATGCACAGACTCACCACGCATCCCGGACGGCTGACCATCCTGTACTTCCTTGTCCTGGGCACGCTGTCCACCGCGCTGCTGCTTGCTCCGGCCGCCACGCCGAAAGGCGAGAAGACGACGTTCACCACCGCGTTCTTCACCGCGATCTCCGCGATTTCGACGTGCGGCATCTCGATCGTCAATTCGACGACGCATTGGTCCACGTTCGGCCAGGCCGTGCTCATCTTCTCCGTGCAGATGGGCGGTCTGGGCGTCATGACCTTCGCCTCGCTCATCGCCTTGGCCGTGAACCATCATCTGAAGGCCACGCAGAAGCTGCTCACCGCCAATGAACTGGGCACTACGAAACTCGGCGAGATCAGAGGCGTGCTCACCGTGGTCATCGCCACCGCGTTCACCATCGAAGGCATCACGTTCGTGGCGCTGTTCCCCGGCCTGTACAAGGTCAACCATGGCGATGTCCGGCACACGTTATGGGAGTCTCTTTTCTTCGCCGTCATGGCGTACAACAACGCCGGATTCACCCCCGACGGCGCGGGACTGCATGTCAACAACTGGGCGGTCGGCCTGCCTATCCTCATCAGCGCCTTCTGCGGCACGCTCGGCTTCCCCGTGCTGCTGAACCTCATGCGGTCATGGCGTATGCACCGTCCGCCGAAGCGTTGGAGTCTGCATACCAAGCTCACGCTGACCACGACGTTCTGCATCGTGCTCGCCTCGTTCACCTGGTTCCTCGTCATGGAATGGAACAACAAGCTACTGTTCGCCACGGAGGGAGTGGAACCGCGTCTGTGGCATGCGCTGGTGGCGGCCGTCATGCCGCGCAGCTCAGGTTTCGACCTGTCGTGGATGCCGGGCGTGAGCGACGCGACGAAGGTGTTCCTGTCCATCGTCATGTTCATCGGCGGCGGCAGCACCTCGACGGCCGGCGGCATCCGTGTCACCACGTTCGCCGTGATCCTGCTGACCTGCCGCGCGGCGTTCACCGGGCGCAGGGACGTCAACGCGTTCCACCGCCGCATCCACTCGCAGGCCATCATGACCGCCGTGGCCGTGAGCACCGCCTGCCTGATGCTCGTCACCGTGGTATCCATGGCGCTGATGGCCATCACGGGCTGCTCGTTGTGCAATGCGCTGTTCGACACCTGCTCCGCGTTCGGTTTGGGCGGCTATTCGGTCGGTGTGGCCAACGAATCCAGCCCTGCGGTGTTGTACATCCTCGCCGCCACCATGTTCATCGGCAGGCTCGGACCGCTCACCATCGCCTACGCCATCTCCCGGCCGCGCAGCGTGGAGACGGTGCGCTACCCCACCGAGCAGATCGTGGTCGGCTGAACCGGTCGGATAACACGATTCCCTATACTTGTATATTCGGAAAAAAGAACTTCGAAAGGTACGCGAACAATCATGGCGAACAACACCAGAAGCGTTCTTGTGGTCGGACTTGGCCGTTTCGGCAGCTCCGTGGCCACCACATTGGATGCGATGGGCCAGGACGTGCTTGCCGTCGACAAGGACGGCGAGCTGGTGAACCGCTGGTCCTCGCAAATCCCCACCGTGCAGGCCGATATGACCGACGTGATGTCGTTGGAGCAGATCAACGCCTCCGATTTCGACACCGCCGTCGTCGCCATCGGCGACAGCGTCGAGGCATCCGTCATTACCGCCGGCAATCTGCTTGACGCGGGCATTTCCGACATCTGGGCCAAGTCCGTGTCCAAGGAGCATGCGCGTATTCTGCAGCGCATCGGCGCGAGGCACATCATCAACGCCGAGACCGACGCCGGCAAACGCGTGGGACATCTGGTGTCCGGCAACTACCTCGACTACATCGAACTCGAGGGCGCGTACAACGTCGTGAAGATCCACACTCCCCCGCATGTGGTCGGCTACACCATAGAGGACGCGCGCGTGCATGAGCGTTTCGGCATCACCGTGGTCGGCATCAAGTCTCCGGGCAAGGAGTTTGAATACGGGTCGAAGGAGCTGATCATGCACCGTAACGACGAACTCATCATCATGGGCAAGCAGGACCAGATCGACAAATTCCTAAGGGGCTGACCGGCCCTCGCAGCGCCTTCCGGACATATGAAAAGGGGTGGCGTCCATATGCGAAATCCATATGGACGCCACCCCTTTTCATATGGGAGTCCGTCTCGGAAGGCCGTGGACGGCTTATGCCACCGCATACAGCAGATATTCGATGTTGCCGTGCGTGCCTTCAATCGGCGACACCGTCGTGGCGCGCACATCCAGCCCGTTGGCTTTCGCGCAGGCCACGACGGTGTCGAGGGCCTGTTCACGCAACGCTTCGCTTTCCACGATGCCGTTCTTGCCGAGATTGCCTTTGCCGACTTCGAACTGCGGCTTGACCAGCAGCACGATCTGCGCGCCGGGCTCCGCGACACGTGCGATGATGGGAATCACATACGTCAACGATATGAACGACACGTCTGACACGATCATCGACGGACGGTACGGCAGGTCATCCGCTTCGACGTCGCGGATATTGACGCCGCTCATTTCGATGATGCGGCCATCATGCGCGATGCGTGGGTCAAGCTGGCCATGTCCGACGTCCAGAGCAATCACGTGCGCGGCTCCACGACGCAGCAGCACATCGCAGAAACCGCCGGTGGACGCGCCGATGTCGAGGCAGTCGAGTCCTCGCGCGGAGACAAGTCCCGCGGAGGCGAACCGTTCGAACGCGCCGACCAGCTTGTACGCACCGCGCGAAACATAGTCATCGCCCAGATCGGCGTCGATCGCGTCATTGTCCGAAACCTTGACTGACGGTTTGACCGCGGCGACGCCGTTCACCTTCACCTTGCCATCGTCTATCAGACGTCGCGCCTTGGAACGGCTGTCCACGACGCCGCGTTCCACCAACGCGACGTCGAGACGGACGGCGCTGTCGGCATTTTCATGCGTGTTCCGCATACGGAATGCCGTCGTCAGGCGATCCGGAATTCCGGAACGATCATGTCGGAGACGTCACGGCCTCGATCGGCAACGTCCCACATGGCGGCGCATGCCGCACGCAATCCGTCGACGCTGGTGATGTCGGTGACGTAAAGCCTGTCGCCGTCGACGCGCGCCTGCACGTCGCGGCAACTCCAGGCACCGGCCTCGTGGGCGACTTCGGGCGCCGGCTCGTTGAGTCCGATCAAATCCTTGGAGATATAGGTCGGACGCAGATGCGCCGGAGCGAACATCAGTTCACGAGGATTGGTCACGCCTGTCAGAACAGCCAAGGAGTCATAGCCGCCACGGTTGCCAGCCTCAATGTCCGTGTCGAGCCGATCGCCGATGGCAAGGCATGCCTCCTTGGCCACGGGTTCGGCGCCGTCATGTGCGGCGAGCAGCCGGGCTTCGTCATACATGGCGGACTCAGGCTTGCCTGCGGATGACACGGGCTCCACGCCGGTGGCGTTGATGACGGCCATGATCATGGAGCCGCATCCCGGAGCGATGCCAAGCTCACGGGGAATGGTCAGATCCCGGTTGGTCACGAAATACGTGGCGCCCTGTTCGACGGCGTAGGCAATCTGCGCCATCTCATTCCAAGACATGTCCGGATACCAGCCTTGGATCGCGGCCACCGGCTTGTCTTCGGCGGAATCGACCACCTCAAGCCCCTGCTTGGCCACTTCCTCGCGCAGATGGCGGGCGCCGAGCACGAACACCTTCGAGCCTTGCGGCACTTCACGGGCCACCATGCGCGCGGCCACCACGGATGAGGTGATGACCTGCCAGGGCTCGACATCCAGGTCGAAGCCTTTGAGCTGTTCGGCCACCACGGCCTGCAGCCGGGAGGAGTTGTTGGTGGTGTATTCCACCGTCATGCCGAGTTTTTCGGCTTTGCGGATGCTCTCGGCCGCATGTTCCACCGGATTCTTGCCGCGGTAGACCACGCCGTCAAGGTCGAGCAACGCCAACTGGTACGCTTCGCTCAGCGGACGATTCGTAGATTTCAACATCGTCTGGACGTGCCTCACTCGTTGTCGGAACCGGACTCGTCGACATCTTCCGGACCATCGTCCTTGCCGGCGTCCTCGGAATCGTCGTCAACGTCCTTATCGGCGTCCTTGGCCGGCTCATCGTCGGATTCGGCGCCTTCCTTGGCCTCCTTGGCATCGAGCTGGGTCTCATCATCGGTCTCGCCATTCGAGTCCACAGCCTCGGAATCGTCCTCATCCTCGTCTTCCGGCGCATACTGGGCGTCATCCTCGGAGATGCCGAGCTTGTCCATAAGCTCGTCGTTCAGTTCCTGCATGTCGTATTCGATGACCAGATCGTCGGAGGTCTCGTCCTCATCGGCATCGGCGTACTGCAGTTCGAGCTTGTCGAGCATCTGGTCGAGTGCCACGGCCTCATCGGAACGACCGGCCTGCTCGAGGAAATACTGTTCGGCCTGCACCGCGCGCATGCGGTACTCTCCGGCCAATCCCTTGGAACGTCCCAACGTGTGCACGATCTCGATGGCCTTGTCCCACATCTCGAGGTCGCCCAACGCACCAGCGTATACAAGGAACATCTCGGCCTTGGACTCCCCTCGCAGATATTTCGCATCGTCGCTCATGGCCACTTCGATGGCCTTCTTCGGATTGCCGACGCCCCGTTCGCAGTCTGCGATGAACGGCAGATAATCAAGGAAGCCGTTCATGCGGAACGCGGTGCGGAACTCGCGCAACGCAAGCTTGTAGTCGCCCTGACGGTATGCCACGAACGCGAGGGTCTCGCGCGCGAAGTCGATGCGGGACGCCTGATGCGCGACCCACTTGGCGTGTTCCAGAGCCAGTTCGGGATCACGTTCCTCAAGCGTGTAGGCGGCGAGGATATGCAGCCCGATGTTCTCCGCATGCTCCTTGGACAGACCACGTAGACGCTCGCGGTCATCGCTGGACAGCATGCTCCATTCGATGCCCTTCGGCATCTTCGGCTCGCCCGGGCGACGATGGGTGTACGGGTTCTGCGATGGGAAGCTCATCGTGCCGTCGGAATTGCGGCGAGGCTTCGACAGGTACTCGCCACGCTTCGCCTCGCGATACTCCATCTTCTCTTCGCGGGTGAATTCGCGGCGCTCGGTTCCCTCCGGACGCTGGTCGCGATCCTTATGGAAGTCTCGACGCTCACCATCACGCTGGAAATCCCTGCGATCATTGCGGCGATCGCTATTCTTGTGGAAATTGCGTCCGCCACGGCGGTCGCCATCATCCCGGCGGAAGTTGCGGCGGTCGTCACGACGCTCACCATCATGGCGGAAATTACGACGCTCGCCATCGCCATGACGGTCGTCGCGATGGAAATCCCTGCGATCGCCGTCACGACGGTCATTGTGACGGAAGCCGGACCGCTCGCCATCACGCTGGTAGCGCGGGTTATCGCCACGATTCCCGCGATAGCCACCGCGGTGGTCGTCACGACGCTCACCATCACGGTTGAACTTGCGCGGACCATTGTGGAAACGACGCTCCTGACCCTCGCCTTCGCCGTCACGACGGAAATCACGGTCTGCACGACGATAACCGCCGTTGCCCTTGCGATATCCGCCCTTGTGATCATCATCGCGGAAACCACCGGACCTGTGTCCGTAGGATTTGCCGCCGTTGCCGCGCGGCTTGAACCCCTTGCCGCCGCGGTTGCCCGGTCTGCCCGAGCCGTAGGACTTATGGTTGCCGTAGGACTTGCCGCGTGATCCGCGCTGTTCTTCTGCCATGCTGTTCCTTATTGGTATTGAGATGCTTGCGATTGATTACTTACGATTGTTTTGCGCGGCTCAGGCGTTCTCGACGACGCCAAGCGCCTTCTTGCCACGACGGATGAGAGCGAAACGTCCATGCAGGAAATCTCTATCCTGCAAGGTCTGTTCCTCGTCCGTGACACGCGAATTATTGAGGTACACGCCACCGGATTTGATGGTCTTGCGGGCCTCGGAAATCGACTTGAATAGTCCGGCCTTCATGCCCGCCTCCGCCACACGGTCGCCGGTGACGGCCTTGGCGAACTCGCCGTCGACCTTCATGCCGTCGATGGCCGCCTCGAGCGTGGATTCGTCGATATCGGCCAAATCGCCGCCACGGCCGAACAACGCGCCGGCCGCCTCGATGGCCTGACGGGTGGCCTGCTCGCCGTGCACGAAACTGGTGACCTCCCATGCGAGGGTCCGCTGCGCCTCACGCGCGCCCGGATTGGTCTTGCTCTCCTCGACAAGACGTTCGATCTCGGCCTTCGGCAGGAAGGTGAACGCCTTGAGCAGGTTCTCCATCTCGCTGTCGGGACGGTTGAACCAGAACTGGTAGAACTTGTACGGGCTCAGCATGGTGCCGTCCAGCCACACGGCATTGCCTTCGGATTTGCCGAACTTCTTGCCTTGGGCATCGGTGATGATCGGGCTGGTGAACACGTTCACGTCCACGCCACGGACCTTGTGGATCAGGTCGAGTCCGGAGGTGAGGTTGCCCCACTGGTCGGAGCCGCCGATCTCCAGCGTGCAATGGTATTCATCGAACAGGTGCAGGAAATCGTTGCCCTGCAGCACCTGATAGCTGAATTCGGTGAAGGAGATGCCTTCCTCGGACTTCAGACGACGAGCCACGGTGTCCTTGGCCAGCATGGTGCCCATGCGGAAGTTCTTGCCGACGTCACGCAGGAAGTCGATGACGCTCATCTGCGCGGTCCAATCGTAGTTGGACACGAAACGCACCGGATTGTCGCCTTCGGTCTCGAGGATGCCGCCAATCTGACTCTTCAGACGGTCGGCCCAGCCGGCCACGACGTCCTTCGGATTCAGCGTACGCTCGCCTGACTGCCGGGGATCGCCGATCAGACCGGTGGCTCCGCCGACCAGCGCGATCGGATGGTGACCGGCAGCCTGCAGATGTCGCATGTTGATGAGCTGGACAAGGTTGCCGATATGCAGGGAGGCCGCGGTGGGATCGAAACCGCAATAATAGGTGATGGGCTCTCCGTTCAACGCTTCGGCGAGTCGATCCCTGTCGGTGGACTGGGAAATCAACCCGCGCCATTCCAGTTCATCGAGGACGGAATCGAATCCGGCCTCCTTGAAATCGATGACGTGAGCCATAACAGTGCTTCTCCCTATCGAATTGTGGATATTTCGGCGTTTTACGCATCCTACAGTCTCGCAGAAGATACAGACAGCCGACGAGTCCGTCATCTTTCCACGTTGACATGTCAACGGATGCATGCCGGTAAAATCGGAATCGGATGTCTCATTTGGAGAAGAAGGGACAGGATATGGACCGCAAATCCATGAAAAAGGAAGCGAAGTCGGCTTTCAAGAAACACTATTGGATGATTGTCGCGATCTGTCTGTTCGCGTCGGTGTTCGGCGTCGGATACAGTTCGTCGACATGGTCCTTGGGCGCCGATTCCTCGTCCTACAGCGTGCGGGAGGACGACGCGGCCGCGCAGTCGGGCAACATGTCCGGGGTGTTGGAGCAGCTGCTCGTCGGGAACGAGAACCAGGCGCGCAGCCAAGTGAAACGCAACCAGGAGCGGATCGCGCACGGAGACGCCAATACCATGTTGGGCCGTGATCGTGGCGTATTCGCCTTCCTACTCAACTCGTTCTCTTCGGGATCGGTCATTCTGTCCATAGTTGATGCGGTCAATTCCATCGTCCACAACAAAGGTGTGGCGATGACCGTTCCAATCGTCATATCCCTGGCCGTCTACATCTTCGCGTGGCTGTTCATCCAGCAGACGTACCGCGTGATCATGACGCGGATGCTTCTGGAAGGACGTACCTACGGCAAGCTTCCCGTAAGCCGTTTCCTATATCCCGTCACCACCGGAAAATGGTGGTCGATGGCGAAGACGATGCTTCTGGAGAACATCCAGCTGTTCCTATGGACGTTCACCATCGTCGGCGCGTTCGTCAAACCGTATTCCTATCGCATGGTGCCCTACATCGTCGCCGAGAACCCCAATATCGGCGCAAGGGAGGCCATAACCCTGTCCAGACGCATGATGCGGGGGCATAAATGGGAATGCTTCATGGCCGACCTGTCGTTCCTCGGCTGGTGGCTGCTTGACCTGCTCACCCTTGGTTTGAGCGGCATCTTCTATTCCAACGGCTACAACGCCGCGTTCTTCGCCGAATACTACGTGCATGTGCGCGGTCTGTCCAAGGACGTGGGAATCGAAGGAAGCGAACTGCTCAGCGACGAATACCTGTATGGGAAAGCCGATGCCGAGACTTTGCGCGGAGCGTATGGCGATGTCGTCGAGTCCATGGACCGGTTGTCCGAAAATCTCATCCCCGCGGACAAACCGCATGGCCTTATCGGTTTCCTGTCCGAATGGCTGGGCGTACGCATTCTGCATTCACGGTCGGTGGCGCAGTATGAGACGTACAACGAACACGTGCACCAGATCAGCATCGGCAGGGAGATTCTGGATGGCACGGTCTATCCTGGGCGGCTGGCGCCCGCTCCGATGTCCTTCCGGTTCCATCAGTCGCGCGCCGTCAGTTCCGACCGCAGCTATTCGCTGGTCAATCTGGTCATTATGTTCTTCATCTTCTGCTTCGTCGGCTGGATATGGGAGGTGAGCCTCGCATTCATCTCCGAGGGGACCTTCGTGAATCGCGGGACATTGCATGGACCATGGCTGCCGATCTATGGCATTGGCGGAGTGGTCATCCTGACGTTGCTGAAAAAGCTTCGGAAGACCCCTCCGCTCGAATTCCTGGCGGCCATGGCGCTGTGCGGCGGTTTGGAATACTTCTCGTCCTGGTATTTGGAGAAAACGCACGGAGGCCAACGCTGGTGGGATTACACCGGCTATTTCCTGAACCTCAATGGAAGGATCTGCGCTGAGGGTCTGTTGACGTTCGGATTGGGCGGACTGGCGATTGTGTATCTGCTGGCTCCGGCGTTGGATAGTCTGCTCAGCCGGATCGATGTGAGGAAGCTCACCGTCGTGGCCGTCGTATTGTTGGTTCTTTATTGCGCAGACCAAGTGTATTCGATGAGAAATCCCAACATCGGCGCGGGCATCACCGACTATAAGGGTTCAGCCACATCGCAAGTATCCTGACCTGCGTCCGTTCCGCTCCTTCCGGCAGCCGGTCGGAGGTCGTTGACGGTTCATCGATGGCGTATGCGGCGCTTGCACTATCGATGAACCGTCAATCATTTGCGGCGCAGCATTTCGCGCGCGGTTTCGATGATTTTGCTGTATTTGGTGGATTCCGTGGAACGCATGCGTGGGAAGGAACGGATCATACGGCGCTGCTGCCAATTCAATGCGGATGAGGCTAGATGCCGCATGCCGGCGATGCGCTCCTGGGATGATTCGGACAGGTCGCGCATTGCGTCGAGGAACGCCTCCTTGCCCCACTGCCAAGAATCGCCGGCCTCCTCCACACGCGATTGCACGGCATCGCCGAATTTCGCGAGATGGTCGGATAGGTCGACGATGCCCAGCACGGTGATGATGGTATCGACGACCACGGCGATGGCGAATACCACACACATCACATGCATGGCCATCAAAGGGATCATGGTGGTGATGCGTTCCACCTGGGGCTGGACCACATCGATGATCAGCACGCCGCCGAAACCGAATACGATTGCGCCGAGCAGACAGATGCGTCCTTGAAGGTTGAAACGGAAATGGCTGTAATCCCACCATCTGGCGTGAAAGAGCTTCTCCATGCCCCATGACGTGGCATATTCGAGGATGCTTGCGCCGAACGAGGAGATCAGGAAGATCTCAACGGGATTCGTGAAGTCGCGCAACAGCACGATCGCCAGCACCGCGCCGCAGCCGTAGATCGGGCAAAGCGGACCGTTGAGGAATCCGCGGTTGACTGGATGGCGTTCCGAAACGGATACCAGAATCGATTCATACACCCAGCCGGCGAATGAGTAAAGGAGAAACCATAGAAACAGGTGTCCAAGGGCAGACATCGTCATCAATGCCTTCCATGCGCGAGCTTGGTGGAATCCGCTTTGCCGAACCGGTCGAATGAAAGCGTTTCCTTGGTAGCGCTGATTTTGTCCGCAACGGTCACCAGATATCCTTCGATGTATTTTGGAGGATACGGCGTCAATGGAAACATATGGTTCCTGATGCTGTCGCGTTCGATCCGGTTGAGCTCGAAATCATGGATCGCGTTACGCATGGCGGTGCCACCGTGAGTGAAGCCGTGCAGTCGATGGGCGCCGCCATCGTAATCATGCCAGTCGTAAAGGAAATAATCGTGGAGCAAAGCGGCGCGAATCAGTGAACGCAGATCGACGCGTTTCCATAGATGCAGCCTGTCGGCCAGCCATACCGACAGACAGGCCACACGGATGGAATGGGAGAACGTGGTGACCGCGCCATGCTGGTAGCAGGCCCGTTCGATGCGCATATGATCATGTTCCAGAATATCCCGGCCATACACGTGGACCAGCCTTTGTATCTGTGTACGCGTCAGCAGCACCGCTTTGCCTCTCGTTGCTTTTGCGACCGGCCGTCACTGCCTGAGCAGAGATTCGGGCGACTTGTATGCGGAACCGTCGGAAACGGAGTTGGCGAAGGCACGAAGCTGCTCGATCGTGGTTTTGGCCGAAACAATCTGCTCACGGACACGCAACGGGGAGGTGCCTCCCTTGCCGTTGCGGGCGGAGACGGAGCCTTCGGTGGAGAGGACCTCGCGCACCTGCGGAGCCTTGTCCACCGGCAGGAAATCCTTGAACACACTGATGAAGTCCTCGTCGGTCAGGTCCCACAGTTCCTGGCCACGGTCCTCGGCGATCTTCACGCACGCGCCGGAAAGCTCATGCGCATGGCGGAACGGCACGCCGTTCTTGACAAGCCATTCGGCGATGTCGGTGGCGAGGGCGAAGCCGGTCGGGGCTTCAGCCTCGAGACGCTCCTTGTCGAAGACCATGGTTCCAACCATTCCGGTGAACGCCGGCAACAGCACCTCAAGCGTGTCCACCTGGTCGAAGACCGCCTCCTTGTCCTCCTGAAGGTCACGGGCGTATGCGGTCGGAAGACCCTTGAGCGTGGCGAGCAGTCCCGTCAGGTCTCCGATGAGACGGCCGGACTTGCCACGAGCGAGTTCGGCGATATCCGGATTCTTCTTCTGTGGCATGATGGAGGAGCCGGTGGAATAGGCGTCGTCGAGACGCACGAATGCGAATTCCTGCGTGTTCCAGATGATGATCTCTTCGGAAAGACGGCTCAAGTCCACGCCGGTCATGGCGGCGATGAACGCGAATTCCGCGATCAGGTCACGGCTGGCGGTGCCGTCGATGGAGTTGGCGGTCACCTTGGAGAATCCCAGTTCGCGGGCCACGGCCACCGGTTCGAGCCCGAGGGTGTTGCCCGCAAGCGCGCCGGAACCGTACGGACTCGCGTCGATGCGCTTGTCCCAATCGGAAAGACGCTCCACATCGCGCAGCAGCGGCCATACATGAGCCATGAGCTGATGGGCGAGCAGCACCGGCTGGGCGTGCTGCATATGCGTGCGGCCCGGCATGACGGTGCGTCCGGCCTTTTCGGCCTGTTCGATCAACGTGGACGCGAGGCCAAGCAGCATCTTCGCGATGATTCGGCTATGGCGGCGCAGCCACATGCGGATGAGCGCGGCGATCTGGTCGTTGCGGGAACGGCCTGCGCGCAACTTGCCTCCAAGTTCGTCTCCTGCGATCTGCAGCAGGCCACGTTCAAGCGCGGTGGCCTCGTCCTCGTCATCCTCGATTGGGGCGAAGGCACCGGAATCAACGCGGCGCTGCAGCTCATCGAGGGCATCCTCCATACGCTGCAGCTCATCGGCAGTAAGCAAACCGGCACGCCCGAGCGCACGGGCGTGGGCGCGCGAGCCTGCGATATCATCGTCGGCGAGACGCCAATCGAACTGGGTTGATTTGCTCAATCGGGCAAGCTCCGGCGACGGTCCGGACTTGAAACGGCCGCCCCACAGGGCGAGGTGCTCACCATTGGTAGTGCTCTCGGTCATTGTTCTTCCAAATCTCCTTGCGGACATGACTGAGGGAGAGCATACCAGTCAGGATGGTCCCACCGGTACGCTCTCCCCCATTATCAGGATGGTTCACGGCCCAATCGCCGTCATGCCATCATTCGACGCTGTTTTCCGGAACCTCGATGCCGTTGCCGAACTTGACGTCACGGGCGGCCGCCACACGGCTCGGCAGGCCGTAGATGTCGATGAAGCCGTTGGAGGACTTCTGGTCGAAGCTGTCGCCGGAATCGTAGGTGGCCAGGCTGTAATCGTACAGCGAGCTGTCGGAACGACGTCCGGTCACGACGGCACGGCCGCCGTGCAGGATCATGCGGATCTCGCCGGACACGTACTTCTGGGTGTCCTCGATGAAGGCGTTCAGGGACTGGGTTGCCGGAGAGAACCACTGCGCGTCGTAGACCAGCTCGGCCCAACGCTTGTCGATGTCGCGTTTGATGCGGTGCTGCTCGCGTTCGAGGCAGCAGTTCTCGAGCTCCTGGTGGGCGGTGATGAGGGCCACCGCGCCCGGGGCCTCATACAGCTCGCGGGACTTGATGCCGACCAGCCGGTCCTCAATCAGGTCGATGCGGCCGATGCCTTGCGCGCCGGCGCGACGGTTCATCTCTTCGATGGCCTGCAGCGGGGTGACGTCCCGGCCGTCGATCTTGACCGGCACGCCCTGCTTGAATTCGATGACGACCTCGTCCTCGACCGGCGGGAACGCCGGATCGTCGGTGTAGGAATAGCAATCCTTGGTCGGGCCATTCCACGGATCCTCAAGGAAACCGGTTTCGATGGCACGGCCCCACACGTTCTGGTCGATGGAGAACGGGCTCTTCTCGGTCTGCACGATCGGCAGCTTGTGCTCCTTGGCGAACGCGATTTCGACGTCGCGGGTCAGGGAAAGGTCGCGGATCGGGCTGATGGCCTTCAGCGTCGGGTCGATGGAGGCGATGGAGACCTCGAAACGCACCTGGTCGTTGCCCTTGCCGGTGCAGCCGTGGGAGATGGTGTCCGCGCCGAACTGGTGGGCGGCGCGCACCAGATGCTTGGAGATCAGCGGACGAGAAATGGCGGAGACCAGCGGATACACGCCTTCGTACATGGCATTGGCCTTCAGGGCTTTCATGCAGTACTCGTTGGCGAATTCATCACGGGCGTCGACGACATACGCTTCGACCGCACCGCAGTCCAACGCGCGCTGCTTGATGGTCTCAAGGCTTTCGCCGCCCTGGCCGACATCGAGGGACACCGCCACGACATCCTTGCCGGTGCGTTCCTTCAGGTATGAAATGGCGACGGAGGTATCGAGACCACCGGAGTACGCCAGGACGAGACGATTCTGATCGCTCATGGTTTCCCTTTCTAACATCCAATGTTATTCATCAGTATATGCATAACACTGTATATTTATGCATCTTGGGTGCGTCGTGTCCAGTATATGGCCGATTACGATTTGGAGGCCACGGCGAGCAACCATTGCGCACGGCGGCCCGCCGTGTCGTCATCGGAGCAGATCACCATGACGGTGTCATCGCCGGCTATGGTGCCGAGCACTCCTTCGACGGGCTGCTTGTCTATGACGCTCGCCACATATTGCGCGGCGCCCGATGGCGTGTGCACCACCACTAGATTGCGTGCCGCGGCCACTGAAGTGACCAGCCCGGAAAGCACGCGGCCAATCTGCTGTTCCGCCTTGCCGTCCGGATTGGCCGCCGGATGGTCCTTGACCCTTTGCCTGTCAACGGCGTAGGCCACCGTTCCATCGGCAAGACGGGTTTTCGTGGCGTGGATCTCATCGAGATCACGACTCAGCGTGGCCTGCGTCACCTCGATGCCCTGATCGGCAAGAATCTGGGACAACTGCGATTGCGAGGTGACGACACGCGTCAGCAGCGCCTGCTCGATGGCGCTCAGTCGAGCGGTCCGTGAAGCAGGACGCTGCAACGCGGGAATACGGTCATTCATCAGACCAGGAGGCTTTCGTCGCCACGGGCCTTGCCGGCGAGCCAGGTAAGCAGCGCCTTCTGCGCATGCAGACGGTTGCCGGCCTCATCCCAGACCACGGACTGCGGTCCGTCGATGACCTCGGCGGTGACCTCCTTGCCACGGTACGCCGGCAGGCAATGTTGGAAGATGGCATCGTCCTTGGCCTGGGCCATGAGCTCGGCGTTCACCTGGTAATCCCAGAACGGCTTCGAACGGATAGCGTATTCCGCCTCCTCACCCATGGAGACCCAAGTGTCGGTGAACACGCAATCGGCGCCGGCCACGGCCTCCTTCGGATCGGTGGTGACCAGGATGGAGCCGCCGTTCTCGGCTGCGATGACCTCGGCATCGGCCACGATCTGCGGGTCCGGCAGATAACCGTAGGGGCCGGCCACGCGCACGTTCATGCCTGCGACGGCACCGCCCAGCAGATACGAGTTCGCCATGTTGTTGGCGGCATCACCCAGATAGGCGATGGTCTGGTTCTTCAGGTTATCCACGCCTCCGCGATGCTCGGCGATGGTCTGGAAGTCGGCGAGAATCTGGCAGGGGTGGAACTCGTCGGTCAGCGCGTTGACCACGGGGTGAGTGCTGTACTTAGCCATCTCCTCCACACGGTCCTGGCCGAAGGTGCGCCATACCACGCCGTATGCCATGCGATCGAGCACGCGGGCGGTATCCGCCACCGGCTCGCCACGGCCCAGCTGGGATCCGGACTTGTCGATCACCAGCGGGTAGCCGCCGAGCTCGGCCACACCGATGGAGAAGCTGGAGCGGGTGCGGGTGCTCGGCTTGTCGAAGATCACCGCGATGCCTTGCGGTCCGGCGAACGGCTGATGGTAGAAACGGTCCTTATGGAACTTGATGGCGAGTTCCAGCACCTGCTTCTGCTCTTCATGGTTCAGATCATCATCGCGCAGCATATGGCGCAGTTCGGGTGTTGCCATGGAAAGGCTCCTTTCGATAAACGGTTTTGACCGACGTCAGTCGTTGGGCAGGTCGGCCGGAATCTTGGCGAGGATGGACACCGCCTGGTCAACGTCCTGTTCGGTGACGATCAGCGGTGGGGCGAGACGCAATGCGTTCGGCGCGACGGCATTGACGATGAGACCATGCTCCAAAGCCCAGTTCATGGCCGCGTGCGAACACGGGTGCGTGAGCTCCACGGCGTCGAGCAGACCACGGCCGCGGACGGAGGCGAACAGCGGATTGCCGCAGGAGACGATGCCGTCACGCAATTGTTCGCCGCGGGCTTCGGCGTTGGCCACAAGGCCTTCCTCCTCGATGACGTCCAATGTCGCCAACGCGGCGGAGGCTCCCAGCGGATTCCCTGCGAAAGTGGAGCCGTGGGAGCCCGGGGTGAACAGCGCCGACAATTCCGCGCCGAAGGAGATCATGCCGCCCATCGGGAAACCACCACCGACGCCCTTGGCGAAGGTGACGATGTCCGGGGTTACACCACCGGACAGATCCTCACGCTGGAACGCGAACCACGCTCCGGTACGGCCGATGCCGGTCTGGACCTCATCGATGATGAGCAGCGCCTTGTTCTCGTCGCACAGCTCACGTGCGGCCTTCACATAGTCGGCGCCAAGCGGCATCACACCGGCCTCGCCTTGGATGAGCTCCATGATGACGGCGGCGACCGGTCCCTTGCCGTATTTGCCTTGGCCGGTTTCGGCGAAGGCGTCATGCAACGCCTGGACATCGCCCGCCTCGACGAACTCGATATTCGGCACCAGCGGTTCGAACTGTTCCCGGATGGCGGGCTTCCATGTGGCGGACAGCGCACCCATGGTACGCCCGTGGAAACCGTGGGTCATGGAGATGATGCGCGCCGGCTTGCCGCCGATTTCAGGCAACGCACCCGGCAAAGTGCGTCCGTAGAGTTTGGCGAGCTTCAACGCGGCCTCGTTGCCTTCCGCCCCGGAATTGCCGAAGTAGACGCGGGAGCCTTCCGGGGCCCCGGCGAGCTTAACGAGCTTGGCTGCGAGTTTGATCTGCGGTTCGGTCGCGAAGTAATTGCTCACGTGGGCCGCTTTGGCGGCCTGCTCGCTGACGGCCTTGACCCACTTCGGATGGGCGTAGCCGAGCGCGTTGACGGCGATGCCGGCAAGGAAGTCGAGGTATTCGTTGCCATCGACGTCCCAGATATGGGCGCCCTTGCCGTGATCCATCACACGCAGGGGCGTGCCGAATACGTTCATGTGCACTTGGGAGTACTCCCCCAACCACTTGGAATCTTCGGAACCAAGCGTTTCCAATTGTTCAGTTGCCATAGGAACTCCTCATTTCGATACCGTCCTCGGGCACGACCATGGTGCCGATGCCGTCGGTGGTGAAGATCTCGTTCAGGATGGAATGCGGCTTGCGCCCGTCGATGATGTGGGCGCGTGGCACGCCGCCGTCGATAGCACGCACGCAGGCTTCCATCTTCGGCCGCATACCGCTTTCCAAATCGGGGAGCATGTCACGCAGGTTCTCCACGCCGATGCGTCCGATCAGGGAATCGCGATCGGGCCAATCGGCATACAGTCCATCGACATCGGTCAATACGACCAGCTTGCTGGCGCCGAGCGCCGCGGCAAGCGCCGCGGCCGCGGAGTCCGCGTTCACATTGAGCACTTCGGTGGCGTCATCCTCATTCGGCGCCACCGAGGAGACCACGGGGATTCGTCCGGCGTTGATCAGGTCCTCCACAGCAGAGGCGTCGACGCTCACCACATCGCCGACCAAACCGATGTCGGTGGGTTTGCCATCGATGATCGGCTTGCGCTGCATGGCCGAGAACAGGGCGCCGTCCTCGCCGGACAGGCCGACCGCGAACGGTCCATGCGCGTTGATGAGGCCAACGAGTTCACGGGACACCTTGCCCGTCAGAACCATGCGCACCACGTCCATGGCTTCCGGAGTGGTGACACGCAGTCCGCCTTTGAATTCGGATTTGATGCCCAGGGCTTTGAGCATGCGGGAGATCTGCGGACCTCCGCCATGCACCACGACCGGATGCAGGCCCACCTGCCGCAAAAACACCATGTCTTCGGCGAAGCAGGCCTTCAGATGGTCGTCGACCATCGCATTGCCGCCGTATTTGATGACGATACGCTGTCCGGCGAATTCCTCAAGCCACGGCAATGCTTCAATCAGCACTTCCGCCTTCTGATCGGCGCGCAAATCGGTATGTACGTCGAAATGGAATCCAGGTCCTTTGAGTTCTTTGACCATTCCTGTCTCAATCAGCTTTCATAGTCGGCGTTGATATGTACGTATTCATGGGTCAGATCGTCGGTCCAGACGGTCGCTTCGGCGTCTCCGGCATTCAGATCGATATCGATATGCACCTCCCGTGGAGTCATATCCACTTCGGAACGGTCACGTCCGGCGCCTCCGTTCTCGCAGATGCGCACGCCATTGACATCCACCGTGACCTTCTCCGAATCGTATGGGGCGACTTCCGGAGGGACCGTGCCGAGGGAGCTGACGATGCGTCCCCAATTCGGATCGTTGCCGGAAATGGCGCATTTGAGAAGGTTCGACGCGGCGACCGCACGGCCGCAAGCCAAGGCGGCTTCCTCGGTGGTGGCACCGGATACCTTGACACGGATGTCGTGGCTCGCGCCCTCGCCGTCGCCGATGATCTGACGTGCCAACGAAGCGGTGGCCTTGGCCACAAGCTCATTGAACTCGTCCGGGTCCGGCTCGATGCCGGAAGCGCCGGAAGCCAGTAGCAGGACGGTATCGTTGGTAGACATACAGCCATCCACATCGATGCGGTTGAACGACAGCTCCACTCCGGTGTTCAACGCGGCCTGAAGCTGTCCGGCGCTCACGACCGCGTCGGTGGTGATGACGCACAGCATGGTGGCCAGCTGCGGAGCGATCATGCCCGACCCCTTGACCATGCCGCCGATGCGGAAACCGTTGGAGCCTTCCAGTTCAACGGTCTTCGGCTTGGTGTCGGTGGTCATGATGGCGTGGGACGCATCGGCTCCGGCCTGCGCGGTGCCGGCAAGGGATTCGAACGCCTTGCCCGCGCCCGACAGCACGTTGTCGAGCGGCAGCAGCTCGCCGATCAGTCCGGTGGAGCATACCGCCACGTCTTCGGCCTTGGCACCGACGAGCCCGGCGACCTTTTCGGCCGTGGCCTTGGACTGCTCGTATCCCGGCTTGCCGGTGCATGCGTTGGCGCCGCCGGAGTTCAGAATCACGGCCTTCACATGGCCATCGGCCACGACGGAACGTGACCACTGCACCGGAGCCGCGCAGAAGCGGTTCGATGTGAACACACCTGCGGCGGCGTCAAGCGGGCCGTTGTTGACCACAAGAGCCAGATCCTTTTTGCCTTCGACCGCGGAAATACCGGCCGAAACCCCAGCCGCGGAAAAACCTTGTGCGAACGTCACGCTCACGGTGCCACTCCAATCTTCGTCAATCCCGCATCCTCGGGAAGTCCCAATGCCACATTCAACGACTGCACGGCCTGTCCGGCGGTACCTCGGTTGAGGTTGTCGATGGCGGCGAACGCTAGGAGACGTCCGGCGTTGCGGTCGACGACCACTTGGATATGCGCCGCATTCGAGCCGATGATGTTGGCGGTTGCCGGCAGCACGCCTTCCGGCAGCACCACCATGAAGTCCTGCCCCCTATAGGCATCGAGCCAGACTTGACGGATTTCCTCGTCCGTCAAGTCCAATGCCTTGTCGGTGAGCCTGGCGGAGACGGAGGCGAGAATGCCGCGTGCCATCGGAGCCAGAATCGGAGTGAAGACAAGGGTGTAGTCATCCGCGTGCGCGGCGCTTTTCCCGGCAGCGTGCGCGAAGTTCTGCAGAATCTCCGGAATATGGCGGTGCGTGCCGCCCACCGAATATGGCAGTGCGGAGCCGAACGCCTCGGCTGCGAGCAGATTCGTACGTTTCAGATTCTTGCCGGCTCCGGAATAGCCGACCACCAAATCGGCGACGATGTCCTTCGGCTCGACGAGACCTTGCGCGATGCCTGGTTGCAGCGCCAATGTGGTGGCGGTGACGTTGCAACCCGGTCCGGCGATGCGCTTGGCACCGGAAAGGGCTTCGCGTTGGCGGATGTAGGAGCCGTCATCCGCGATGCCGGTGATGAGCTCCGGCATACCGTAGGTCCAGTGTTCGTAGAAATCCCCGCCGTAGAACGCGTCCCATGCGTTTTTTTCCTCAAGACGGTGGTCCGCGCCCAAATCGACCACCACGGCATTCGGATCGAGATGCGATGCCAGCTCTCCGGAAGCGCCATGCGGCAATGCAAGGATGATCACATCGTGACCGTTGAGCACTTCAGGAGTGGTGTCCTCCACCACGAGGTCCGATAGTTGGGGAATATGCGGCATATGCTTGCCGAGCCTGTCCCCCACCGAAGAATGTCCGGCGACACAGGTCACCTCGAAATTCGGATGCGCCGCAAGTATCCGCAACGCCTCGCCACCAGCATACCCAGTCGCGCCGGCCACGGCTACCGTGTATTTGGCCATGTCACGTCTCTTTTCCTTGACTCGTTGAAACACATTCAGCATACACTTTATGCACTACATTGCATAATTATGCATTCCAGTCGTGTCGGATAGTGGTCAACGTTTCGGCGTGCGGTCCCGGAGACTGTCCGAAGTGCGGACTTTCAGGCGTTGATCGAGTTCGAGCCACCCCCTGATCCGGAACCACCGTCGAACATGTACTGCATCATCTGGCTGTAAAGGTCAGACGTCGAGATGCCATGGACCGTCATCCAAAGCACGGCGAGGGTGTACAGCACATTGATGATCAACGCGGCGACGCCGAGCGCATAGCCTTTCATGTGGAGCTTCTTGGTGCGCCACATAGCGACGGCTCCCATCACCGCTGGTATGACCGGCACCGGCAGCAGTATCGCGAATACGAGGGAGATGATCGCGTAGCTGTCCCAATGTCCGTACATCGGATTCTGCTGCGGATCGTCAAGATTGATGGGATACATGCCGGGCTGCTGATAGGGGTTCTGTCCGTACGGATTCGAACCATACGGATACTGGTTTCCGGGCTGTCCCGTCTGCTGCTGGGATGGCATGGAGTACGGATTCGCCGACTGTCCGTTCCGCGCGGAACGGCCGCCGGATGGCAGCGGCGCCTCCTGACGTGCCTCGGACGACGATTTGGCCGGTTCGGGGGCACCGTATACATACGGGTTGTAGTTCGACGGGTACTGGTTGGACATCGCACCGTATTCAAGTTGCGAATAGCGGCCGAATTCCGGCTGGGCGGATGGCTTCTCCGTCTGCGCGTCACCCGTGGGCAGAGATGACGGAACCGGAGCGGCACCGGCCGCCCTCTGTTTTTCTTCGGGATTGATCGGCTGGTTCTGCTCCGGTTCGCTCATATCGTCCTCTTGTCTGTTGTCAGGACCGTTGCTGGGGCCACTGGCCCCAGCTTATCGGGTCAGGCGCGCAATTGCGCGCCCAGTTTTGCCGCCGCATCGACGATGCGTTTGCGGATTGCTTCGCTGTCCTCGGAGGTCAGCGTCTTGTCCCCCGCGCGGAACGTGACCGCGTATGCGAGGGATTTCAGGCCTTCTCCCAGCTGGTCGCCGGTGTACACATCGAACAGGTCGATGCTTTCCAGGCTGTCGCCGGCCGCATCGACGATCGTTTTCTCAAGTTCGGCGGCGGTGACGTCCGTGGACACTGTGAAGGCCAGATCCTGCTTGACCGGCGGGAAGGTGGAAATCGGCTTGGCCTGGACCGGCTTGCCACTCAACGTGGCGAACAGCGCGGTCAGATCCAGCTCGAACGCGGAGGAATGCGCCGGGAATCCCAACGCCTCGTTGACGTGGGGGTGCAGTTCGCCGACCATGCCGACGAATGTGTTTCCCGCCATCACGCGGGCCGCACGACCCGGATGCCATTGTGCCGGCATGTCTTCGCTCTTCGGCTGGTCGAGCGTGAGATCGGCGCCGATACGATCGGCGATACGGCTCACGGCCTCGACGGCATCGGACCAATCCACGGCACGACGTTCGCCCAGCCAGCCGGCGTCGACCGCGTTGCCCGTCAGGATGCCGGCGACGTGCAACGGCTGATCCGGCAGACCGGCGTCGAGTGCGGCGAGCTGCTCATCGGTTGGCTTGACCGCTCCCGGCAATGCTGGAATCGCCGGAGCGTCCGGATCCCACAAATAGACATGCCCGATTTCGTACAACGACACGTTCTCCGCGCCGCGACGCAGGTTACGCTGCACGGTCTGGGCAAGTGTCGGGATGATGTCACGGCGCAGGAACGGACGGTCGCCGGCCAGAGGATTCGCAATTTCGACGCTGACCTTCTTGGTCGCATCGGCGTCGAGCGCGAAATTCCTGTAATCCTCGTCTCCCACGAACGGATAGCTCAGGGTCTCCACCATGCCGTATTCGGCGAGTTCGTCGGCGACCTGACGCTTACGCAGCTGCTCGGGGGTCAATCCCACCTTGCCTTCGACCGGCGCGGGCGGTACGGTGACGGGAATCTCGTCGTATCCGACCAGACGAGCCACTTCCTCGACCAGATCGCATGGTTCGTTGAGATCCGGACGCCAGCTCGGCGGAGTGACGGAGAACTCGCCGTTGCCGCCGCCCGCCACGGTGCATCCGATGTCGGTGAGGATATCGCTGATGGTGTTCACATCGGTGTCGAGTCCCGCAACACGGGCCACTTCGGATGCCTTGAACAGAATCGGACGACGGTTGCCGACGGTGTTGTAGTCGGTCGGATGTTCGCTCGGCTCGCCATTGCCATACTTGACCATGAGCTCGGCCGCCATCTGGGCCGCGGCCGGCTGGAGCTGGTTGTCCACACCGCGTTCGAAACGGCGGGATGCTTCGGACGGAATCTTGTGGCGACGTGCGGAACGTGCGATCGATACCTGGTCGAAATGCGCGGATTCCAGCAGGATGTTCTTGGTCTCGGCGGTGACCTCGCCGTACAGACCGCCCATGACGCCGGCGATGCCGAGGATGCGCGAACCGCGTTCCCCGTTCGGCGAGTCGGTGATCAGCAGGTCCTCGACGCTCAGGTCATGGTCCTTGCCGTCAAGCGTGGTGAGCTTCTCCCCCTCGTTGGCGCGACGCACGACGATCGGGCCTTCGATCTTGTCGAGATCATAGGCGTGCATGGGCTGGCCCAAGTCGAGCATCACGTAATTGGTGACGTCCACGGCTAGTGAGATGGAACGCATGCCGGCGCGGGTCAGTCGGCGGCGCATCCAGTTCGGCGTGCGGCTGACCGGATCGAAGCCGCGCACTGCGCGCGCGTAGTAACGGTCGCAGCCCGCGACGCCGTGAATCGGGTTGTTGTCATCGACGATCACTTCGATGTCGGTCTTGGTGCCTTCCGGCAGTCCTTGGGTGACGGGCGCCTTCTTGCCGAGACCGATCGCGGCATCGGTGTAGACGGCACCGGTGGAATGATGGTATTCACGCGCCACGCCACGGTAGGAGAACGCGTAGCCGCGGTCCGGAGTGATGTTGATTTCCAGCAACGGCTGGTCCAGATGCAGCAGATGCATGGCGTCATCGCCCGGCTGGAGCTTCTCGTATTCCTCCGGCGTGAAACCGTAATTGCGCAGCAGGATGATGCCGTCATGGTTGTCTCCCAGGCCGAGCTCTCGCTCGGAGGCGCACATGCCGTTGGAGATATGGCCATAGGTCTTGCGCGGTTCAATTTTGAAATCGCCCGGAAGCACGGCGCCCGGAAGCGTCACGACGACCTTTTCGCCGGCGGCCATATTCGGCGCGCCGCAGATGATGCCGCGCGGCACCTTGTTGCCGTTTTCGTCGACCTCGTTGTACTGGTCTCCGACATCCACATGGCACCAGTTGATGATCTTGCCGTTCTTCTGCGGCTCCGGGGTCGCGTCGACCACATAGCCGACGACGATCGGACCGGTGACCTGGGAGGCATGGATCTCCTCCTCCTCAAGGCCGACCTTCACCAGGTCCTTGGCAAGCTGTTCGTACGTAAGGCCTTCCGAAACCTCGACATGGTCCTTGAGCCAATCAATATCAACCATTGGCATGGGCAATCACTCCCCCATCACAAACTGTTCGCTGAATCGCACGTCGCCTTCCACCAGGTCGTGCATGTCGTTGATGTCGTGGCGCAGCAGCAACGTGCGTTCCACGCCGACGCCGAAGGCGAAGCCCGTGTAGACCTCCGGGTCGAGTCCGGCGGACTTCAGCACGTTCGGGTTGACCATGCCGCAGCCGCCCCATTCAAGCCAGCCGGCGCCGCCCTTCTTGTCGGGGAACCACAGATCGAGTTCGGCGCTCGGCTCGGTGAACGGGAAGTAGCTTGGACGCAGACGGGTCTTGGCTTCCGGGCCGAACATGGCCACGGCGAGCTTGTCGAGCACGCCCTTCAGGTCGGCCATGGTCAGATGCTTGTCGACGGCGAGGGCCTCCACCTGGTGGAACACCGGAGTATGGGTGGCGTCAAGCTCATCGGTGCGGAACACACGTCCGGGGCATGCGATGTACAGCGGCACGCCACGGGTGATAAGGCCACGCACCTGGTCGGACGAGGTCTGGGTGCGCAGCACCATGTTGGAGCCGACGAAGCCGGCGGCGTCCTTGGCCTGGTTGCCCTTGACGTAGAAGGTGTCCTGCATCTGGCGGGCCGGATGGTCGGGACCGAAGTTCAACGCGTCGAAGTCGTACCACTCGGTCTCAACCTCGGGGCCATCGGAGATCTGCCAGCCCATGGAGATGAAGAAGTCCTCCACGTCCTCCATCAGCTTCGGCAGCGGATGGCGCGCGCCAAGCGGCTTGCGGTTGACCGGCAGGGTCATGTCGACGGTTTCGGCGGCGAGCTCCCTGGCCTCCTCCTCGGCCTTGACCTTCTTCTCCTTGGTGCCGAACGCACGACCGAAATCGGCGCGCAGCTTGCCCATGAGCTTGCCGGCGTTCTTCTTCTGGTCCTTGGGCAGCGCGCCGATGGCCTTGCTGGCCTGCGTCATCGCTGATTCCGCACCGGCGTACTGCGTCCTGATGGCTTTCAATTCCTCCATAGTGGAGGCGTTTTCGATTTTCGCGATGCCCTCGGCAACCGCATCGGTTACCGTCTGGGCGTCGAATACCGCACCCTCTGCCACGAGATACCTTTCTTACTCACCCGTTTGCTTTGCGCACAAAACGCGCAATTCCAACGTTTTTTACGACTTCACATTCTTTCAATACGACTCGACATAGCCAGACTCAGCAACATCACCGCCGCGCTGGTGCCGAGATTGAGCGACTCCGCCTTGCCGTAAATCGGAATCGACACGATTCTGTCCGCACGCTCCAGCACATCCTTGTCCAGCCCACGAGCCTCATTGCCGAAAAGCACCGTTTTCGCCTGCGAAAGCGATTGCGGCACGGCAAGCACATCCGTGAGCGGTTCCGGAGGACGCGCGTCGGTGCCATACACATCGGCCGCATAGACGGCAAGCCCGTGCCCGGCACACCAATCGAAGTATTCGTCCGTACCCATGGTGACGACCGGCAGATGGAACAGCGATCCGGCCGTGGAACGGATCACCTTCGGATTGAAGATGTCCACGCAATCATCGACCAGCACCACGCCTACGCAACCGGCCGCGTCGGCGGACCGGATGACGGTGCCCGCATTGCCCGGATCACGCACCTGCCAGAACGCCGCGACCATCGTATGCTCGTCCGTCTCTCCGTCGATGACGGCGGAATCCAGGAAAGCGCGCATGTCGGCGACGGCGAGCACGCCCTGCGCATCGGAGCTCATACGCCGCATGACATCATGCGTCACCTTATGCACATAGGCGCCGGCCTGCATGGCCTTCCCGGCCAGCTGCGCCACGACCGGGGTGGCAAAGGCCGCGTCCGGCTCGGCGGAAACGACCTCCACGTACAGGTCCTCGACCAGGTCGGGATGCCAGGAAAGCAGTTCGCGCACCGATTGCGGTCCTTCCACCATGAACCGTCCGGAACGTTTGCGTCCTTTGCAGTCGGCGAGCTCGGCGACCCTGCGGATACGCTCCGCCTTCGGATTTGCAATGACTTCGGATTTAATTGGCATGCGCATTAGCCTAACACCTTCGAAACGGTTTGAGACGCGCCCATGTCATGTTTTGGAGCATCCAGCAAACACCCAGCCAGATTCCAGCGCCGGCAAAGCATCCTTCTGCCGTACGCCAAGATACGGTTTTTACCATCGGCTTAAACGCCGATCGCAAACGGCGTGAGACACCAACCGATAAGACATAAGGAAAACCACCATGTTCGTCCTCAGGAACGCGTGGAAAAGCGTCACCCGGAACAAGGGCCGCAACATTCTCATCATCATCATCGTGGCCATCATCGCAGCCGCGGCAACGATAGGCCTCTCCATACGCCAAGCCGCTGCCACTGCCAGAACGAACGGCTTGGAGAACACCACCGTCACCGCCCAGATCAGCCTTGACAGAAGCAAGCTCATCAGCGAATCAAGGAAACAGGCCACAACGGATTCCAGCTCGTCCGATTCATCCGGAACCGACGGCAAGCCCGACTTCGACGCGATGCGGTCCGCCTTGGCCGGCAAACAGCTTTCACTTGCCGACTATCAAAAATACGCGAAGGCGTCCTCGGCCGTGAAATCCACGTATTACACGGAGACCACGGGACTTTCCGCCACCGACGACTTCCAGCCGGTCAGCGATTCGGACGATTCGTCCAAGTCAAGCGGCTCCGATGATTCCAAGGACTTCGGCAACGACTCCAACGGCACGGATGCTTCCGGCAAGCAGGACAGCCAATCCGACACTCCGCCCGACGGCAAGATGAACGACGGTGGAGGCATGTCCGACCAGGACGGAGGAACCATGGTATCCGGCGATTTCTCGCTGGTCGGTTTCTCGTCCGATGAAGCCGTGTCCAACGCGTCCAACGGCAGCTTCACCATGGTGGACGGCAAGGTGTTCGGTTACGGCACCAGCGGCGACGGTGATGTCATCATCTCCAAATCGCTCGCCGACTTCAACGATCTGTCCGTCGGCGACACCATCACCGTGTCCGATACCAACGATTCGGACACCACCTACAAGCTCACCATCGTCGGCATCTACAAAAACTCCACCGACTCGTCCCAGCAGATGGGAGGACCGATGCGCTCCACGGCCTCCGATCCGGCCAACGCCATCTACACGTCCGTTTCCACGCTGAAATCGCTGGGGCTTGATGCCGATGCCGACTCCGATTCCGCCGCCCAACTCAGCTACACCTATGTATGCTCCAGCAAATCCGATTACGAGACGTTCGCCAAAGACGTCAAGAAAGCCGGCTTGGGCAGCGACTACACCGTCTCCTCCGCGGATGTGGAGAATTACGAATCGAGTCTGGTGCCGCTGGACAACCTCTCGAAATTCGCGCTGACGCTACTGATCGTGGTGCTGGCCGTCGGCGCGGTCGTGCTGGTGGTCATAACCCTGCTCAACGTACGCGAGCGCAAATACGAAATCGGCGTGCTCACCGCCATCGGCGTGAACAAGGTGAAGGTGGCGGCGCAGTTCACCTTGGAATTGCTCATCGTCACCATGATCGGCCTGGCGGTCGGCGCCGGCGTGGGAGCCGCTGCGTCCGTGCCGGTTTCCAACCAGCTGCTGGCCAGCCAGGTCGAGCAGCAGCAGTCGCAGCAGAGCAGCCAGCGCGAGCAGTTCGGCAGGGATATGGCGAAGCCAGGCGATTCCAACGATTCCAAGGATGGTTCAGATTCCGGCGCCGGCTCCACGACGACCGGCAATACCGATGGCGATGGTGGGACGGGCCAGCAGCGTCCGCAGGGTGGACCGGGCATGATGGGCCACGCCGTGGACTATGTCTCCTCCATCAACGCAACCGTCAATCTCAAGGTGGTCGGGCAGCTGTTGCTTGTCGGACTGGGGTTGACGCTGGCCGCGGCACTAGTCGCGGTGGTGTTCGTGCTGCGCTACGAACCGCTGCAGATCCTCGCCGACCGTTCCTGATCGCACGACCGCACATCTCTTTTTGAAAGGACTTCTCATGACCACGAAAAACACGGATGCCATAATCGACGGCGGTACAGGAAAGGACATCGGAAAGGACACGGAGCCGCGATCACACCAGGCGGATGCGCCGACACTCAGTCTCGACGACGTCAGCTATGCCTACACCAAAGGCGGCAAACGCGTGTTGAAGAACATCAGCCATGACTTTCATGCCGGCAAAGTGCATGCCATAACCGGGCCGTCGGGGGCAGGCAAGACCACGCTCCTCTCACTCATCTCGGGTCTTGCCGTCCCCACGGAGGGCAAAGTGCTGATCGACGGGGAGGATCTGGCTAAACGGGACCGTTATCGTTTCCGCAGCCACGACATCGGCGTGATATTCCAAAGCTTCAACCTGTTGCCCAACCTCACCGTTGCCGAGAACATCATCCTGTCGATGGACGCATCCGGCAAATCCTTCGACAGGCCGAAGAAAGACATCGTTTACGGACTGCTTGAACAAGTGCATTTGCCCAAGGAGTACGCGAACGAACGCATCCTGCACCTGTCCGGCGGCGAGCAGCAGCGCGTGGCGATAGCCCGGGCGCTCAGCTACGATCCGGCCATCATCGTGGCGGACGAGCCGACCGGCAACCTCGACCTCGCCACACAGGACGACATCATGGGCATCTTCCGGGCGCTCGCGCATGATGGGGGTCGTTGCGTCATCATAGTGACGCACAGTCCGGAAGTGGCCAAGGCATCGGACGAGGTGTTCGAACTGGCGCCGATCAGACGGCATGGAAAACGGAACGGCTAAGGCATGATCCAAGCCAGACGAGAACGGCCGGACAACGGGCGACGGACGGCATCCTTCATCATCGGTACCATGAGGATGTCCACCGTCGCCTTGTCTTGTTGGACGGTGACGCTACCATTGGGCTTTCGAGTACAGGGGCGCCGAATACGGCTGAGACGGGCAAGGCCTGAACCCTTCAACCTGATCAGGATAATGCCTGCGTAGGGATGGTACCGGTCATATGCATGGCCATTCTCCGCGTAAGCGCGTCTTCTGTATCTCGGCGTATATCGCACCATACGAAAGCGGCAAACGGAAATCGGAGGATACCCATGGCCAGCACAATGCCATCGCCTACGGCGAAGCAACCACAATCCACGAAGCGGTCACAGGATGGTACCGCACCCGTGGCAGCCGGAGATAAGGGGACTTCCGGCAGACTCACGCCCAAAAACGTCCTGCTCGGCCTGCAGCATGTGCTCGTGTCGAACGTATGGCTTGACCCGGTGTTCGTGGCCGGAGCCATCGGTCTTCCTCTGGCGTTGTCGTCGAATATGGTGAACGCCATTTTCATCGTCTCCGGTTTGGTCACGCTCATCCAGGCCACCAAGCTGGTACGTCTTCCCATCGTGCAGGGTCCTTCGGCCGCGTTCGACGCGCTGATGATCGCGGCGGGCACGGCTGGATCGCTCGCAGCGGCGGGCACGTCCATCTTCATCAGCTCGATGATTTTTCTCGTGCTGTGCCTGACACGCGTGATCGAAAGACTGCGCTTTCTGTTTGCCCCGATCGTGTCGGGCGTGGTCATCTTCCTCGTCGGCGTATCGCTGTCGAGCTTCACGTTGAGCGAATTCCTCGGCGGCGCACCCGGCGACAAGGGCTTCGCCGACCCGAAGACGCTGGCTGTTTCCATCATCACCTGCGTTCTGGTGGTGGTGCTCTCGCAATTCGGCAAGGGGATGGCGAAGGCGTTGTCGTATCTGATTGCGCTGGTCGTAGGTACGGCGATGTCGCTGGCGTTCGGCATGGCGGATTTCTCCGAAGTGTCATCCAAGCCATGGTTTGGTCTGCCGAAGTTCATGCCATATGGCGGTTTCGATTTCGACGCCGCCGTTTTCGTACCGTTCCTCATCGCATATCTGGTGGCCATCATGGAAGCGCTCGGCGTGTATCAGGCCGCCACGGAGATCCAAGGCACTGAACTCGAGAACCGTCAGGTGCGCTATGGTCTCGCCGGTGAAGCCGCGGGCTCGGCGATCTCCTCGTTGATCGGCGGCTTCACCACCACCGCGTATCCGCAGAACGTCGCGCTGCTCAAAGTCACCGACGAAGGCAGGACACGCACCCGCGTGCCGGTGATCATCGCAGGCGTGGTGTTCGTGGTCCTTGGATTCATTCCAAAGGCCGGCGCGGTGCTTTCCCTCATCCCATCCCCGGTGATCGGAGGCATCTTCCTGCCGGCCGCGGCCAGCCTCATCAGCACCGGCTTCAACACGCTGCGCAAAGTGGAAGGCAGCGACCGCAACCAAGTGGTGATCGGCCTTTCCCTGCTGCTCGGCATCGCCCTACCGAACGCCCTCAGCGGGCTTGAAGGCGGAGCCCACGTGTTCTTTTCGAACTCGATTCTGGTCGGAGCGTTCAGCGTGGTGATCCTCAAGGCGTTCATCATCGATCTGCCGGATATGGTCGCGCGACGCGCAAGGAAAACGGAACAGACGGAACAAGCGGAATAATCGGCCACGGCATCGGACATCGCATATACGGACATACGGAGCACACGGAAAGGAACATGGCATGGAAACGTATCAATCGCAGGGATCGGCGACACTCGATGAACAGAAGGAGGACATCAAGCGGGAGGTGCTCGGCTTCATCTCACGGTACGGTTGCGGCAAAGCGCCGGATGACGCGTTCGACAATCTGGCCAGACGCATCTTCTCCTTCCAGTTCGAACATAATCTCCCCTACCGCGCCTACTGCATGTCCAAGCGCGTGACCCCGCAGACGCTCACCAATTGGATGCGGATTCCGCCCATGCCGGTCGACGGCTTCAAGATGCTGACGCTCACCTCCGTTCCGGAAAACGACTGCGAGGCGGTGTTCACCACCAGCGGCACCACGCATCCCGGCCAACGCGGACGCAATTTCCATCCCGATCTTGAGGTATGGGACGAATCGATGATTGTGCCATTCAGGCATTTCATCATGCCGGACCGCGAGCGCATCCGCATCGCGGTGCTTTCCCCCGCCTGGGACATGAACGAGCATTCGTCGCTGTCGAGGTATCTGACCCGCGCCGTCCAGGAATGCGGCGCCAACGGCAGTGGCTTCTTCTTCCATGAGGATGGTCTTGATTTCGCCGGAGTGGAGCGTTTCCTCGACAAGGCTTTCGCGGACGATGAGCCGGTGATGCTGATGGGCGCGTCCTCGGCCTATCTGTATCTGCTGGATTATCTGGACAAGCAGGGCAAGACCTATCGTCTCGCCGCCGATTCGCGCATCTTCGACACGGGAGGGTTCAAAAGCACCCGCACCGATATGACCGTCGACGACCTGTATGCGGCGTTCGGACGCGTGTTCGGGGTGCGGCGCACGCATTGTGTGAACATGTATGGCATGACGGAGTTGAGCTCCCAGATCTACGACCAGAACATACTGTCCTATTACACGGACGGGTCGTCGAATTATCTGAAGGAGACGCCGTCGTGGGTGCGTTCGGTGTTTCTTGACGCCGCCACGCTCACGCCGGTCTCCGATGGCGAGCAGGGTGTGATTGCGCATTACGACTTGGCGAATTGGAATTCCTGTCTGGCGATTCTGACGGAGGATCTGGGCGTGCGCACGGAACACGGTTATGAGCTCAACGGCCGTGCGAAAGGTGCTGAGGCGCGTGGCTGCTCGATCACCGTCGACGAGGTGATGGCGGCCAACGCATGAGTGTCGTCGATGTCTTCCACGCGCCTCGCGATTTCACGTTCTCCGATTTCGACACGCGTGATGTTCCGTTGCCTGACGGCGATACGGTGACGTTGCGTTTCCCCCAGCTTGGCGCCTCCACGGTGCATGCGTTGGCTGATTCGGTACGTCGGCATCGCGAGGAGACGTTGGCACGGTATTCCACGGATGGGATCGTGGACGTCATCGCGCGGGCGGTTGAATTGTGGACCGACCCATCGTACCCGGAACGCAGGCTCGCGGAACGTCTCATTCCCGCAGTCACCGGTTATGACGCCTCCATGGTGCGTATCGAATTGAAACGGTACATGCGCATGTTCCGCAGACGTGAGTTGCTGCGTTTCGTGGACGACGAATTGGATTGCCCGCAGATGCTCGACGAGTACCGTCCGAACCGTTCGGGCGGATACACGCGCCTGTACGGTCCAGAACTGTCATTCCATGTGTTCTCCAGCAATGTGCCGGGTATTCCGGTATGGAGCATGACGATGTCCTTGCTGACGAAAAGCTCGATCCTTGGCAAATCGTCGTTCGACGAGCCGCTGATGTCGGTGCTGTTCGCCCGTTCCTTGGCAGATGTCGACCCCGATATGGCGGACGCGGTGGCGATCGTGCCATGGCATGGAGGCACGGTGGATTTGGAGGACGCGGCGATCGACGAGGCGGACGCGGTGATCGCATACGGTTCCTCGCACACCACCGAGGCGATTCGTCCCCGTGTGCGTTCCGGCAAACCGTTCCTAAGCTACGGCGCGAAAATAGGTTTCGCCCTGATCGGCCGTGAGGCTCTTCGCGCGGATCTGTATGCCGATACCGTGCATCGCATGGCGATAGACGTCGCCACATACGACCAGCAAAGCTGCCTGGCACCGCAAACCATGTTCGTGGAACGCGGCGGCGCCGTGCCTCCCGCCCATATCGCGGAACTGCTTGCCTGCGAACTGGAATCCCAACAGCGCAAATATCCCCGTTCCGCACCCTCCGAAGAGGAGTCCCTGGCCATCCAGCGGCTTCGTTCGACAGCGCAGATGAAAGCCCTGATGCTGGGTGCCGGCCCGCTGGCCGGCACCTGTGAAGCCGATGACGGTTCCGCGGCGGAGGACGGCCCGTTCGTCATCCAATCGCGTTCGGGCACCGATTGGACGGTACTGTATCACCCGTCGGTCGGCATGGCTGATTCCCTCTCCACGCCGTTGAATCGCACCATCAATGTCGTTGCGGTGGACCATGTGGAGGATGCGTTGCCAGTTTTGCGTCCTTATGCGCAGTGGCTGCAGACCTGCGGCGTGGCTTTGGGACCGGATAGGCTGTTTGCGGTGGCGCAGCGCGTCGGTGCCACGGGCATTGACCGCATATGCCCCCTTGGCGAGATGAATCGTGCGAAATCCGGATGGCATCATGATGGCGGTTTCAATCTGCTTGACCTGGTGCATGCGGTCGACATCGAACGCAACACCGACATGTACTGCGATGGCTTCGACATGGATGCCGAATGATTCCATCCATGTCATCCCGTGAAAAACTCAGAATCGAAAGGAATTCCCATGCAGCAGTCTGATCTTCTGCCATTGAACGGACGCGTGGCGGTGGTGACGGGCGCGAGCCGCGGCATCGGCGCGGCCATCGCGCGGCGTCTGGTCCGTGCCGGGGCGTGCGTGGTCATCGACTATGTCAGTGATGACGAGCGCGCCCGACGGTGCGCGCGGCATATCATGGACGACTGCGATGCAGCCGGACGCGTGATCACCTGCAAGGCCGACGTCACCGACGCCGGACAGGTACGGGACATGGTCTCCACCACAGTCACCGCGTTCGGCGGATTGGACATTCTCGTCAACAACGCGTTCGCGCATTACTCGTTCGACCCGCGTAACCGTAGGACCTTCGACGCGATCGGATGGACCGATTACGCGACGCAGCTGGAAGGTTGCCTCAAAGGCGCGTACAACACGTGCGAGGCGGTGCTGCCGCAGATGAGACGCCAGGCGGGCGGACGCATCATCAACATCTCCAGCAACCTCGTCGACTCCCCCATCGTCCCATACCATGACTACACCGCCGCGAAAGGCGCGCTTGTAGGCTTCACCCGTTCACTGGCGCAGGAGGCGGGCGCGTGGGGCGTGACCGTGAACGCCATCGCCGCCGGTCTCACCGTGGGCACCGATTCGAGCCGCGCCACCACCGAGGACGTACGGGAACGCATCATCAGATCCACTCCGATGGGCAGGCTCGCCACCGCTGACGATATCGCCGGAGCCGTGGCCATGCTCGCCGGCGATGATGCCGCGTTCATCACCGGTCAGACCTTGCATGTCGACGGCGGCCTTGTGATGCGCTGACCGGGCGGCTGGCCGCAGGAGCACGGGAGCATGCGGGTATAGTGGTGCGTTGGTCTTGGAATACCGCACCATATGGCGCGTTCCATCAGTCACGACATGTCCACCGGCAAGGAGGAAACATGAACATCACCGTGTATCTCGGCGCGCACGAAGGCAACGACCCGTCATATAAAAAGGCCGTCGAGGAATTAGGCGCATGGATCGCGGATGGCGGCAATCGTCTGGTGTACGGCGGATCCGACGAGGGATTGATGGCGACGATCGCCGATTCCGTGCTGTCCCACGGCGGCGAGGTGATCGGCATCGAGGCGCAGATGTTCGCGGACCGGGGCGTCGCGCATGCAGGATTGACCGAATTGGTCATCGTGCCGGACATCACCGAACGTCGCACACGCATGATCGAACTCGGCGACGCGTTCATCGCGTTTCCCGGCGGCACGGGCACTTTGGAGGAAATCAGCGAGGTCGTGTCGAAAATCTGTCTCGGCCAATTGTCCCAGCCATGCATTTTCTATAATCTCAATGGCTTCTACGACGATATGAAGGCTTTTCTGCGGCGGATGGTCGATGAGGGATTCTCCACCGCCGACCGGCAGCGCGGAATCCATTTCGCGTCCGACCTGGCCGAAATCGACCGGATCATCGCCGATCCTCGTATATAGGTCCCTAGTTCTTCACATATCTCTTCGGCAATCCCCGCATGGAGGGAATCATGCGACCGGTAGCACCGCGTGCAAAACCGTCATGATCGCCAATCCGATGACCGCGGTGACGGTCAGCGAGAAGCCGGCGAGCTTGGCGTTGCCGGTCAGCGAATCGGTGAATTTCGTGGAGAAGATCGTCACCGGCGCGAACGCGGCCAATACCACGATTTCGCGGACACGCTCGTCGAGCGGTAGCAGGAACCAAGCGGCCAGCGCAATGATGATGCTGAACAGGAGCCGCCATGCGATGACCTTGCCGAGTTCCGAACGGTCCTTGTGGTTATCTGGAATCTCCATCATGAGGCCGATCATGGCCATCGCGGCGAACGCGTTGGCGTTGGCGAACGGCGTGATAAGCGTGACTATCCATTGCGGCACGCTCCATCCGGCGAACATGAACACCAGCATGAGCATGTAGCAGTCGAACGAGATCGACGAATAGAAGTCGCGGGCGATGTTTTTGATTTTAAGGCTCAACGGCAGGTTTTTGGTCGGGCTTCCCAGATGCAGCAGCGAACGGGTGATGGTCAGGGATGCGGCGGTGGCGATGATGGCGTTGCCGATATCGAGCATGATGACCGGCAGTCCGGCGCTCGGCCCCATGAAGGTCTGCACCACCGGCAGACAGAACGCGCCGATGTTCAGCCCGGACGCGTTGAGCATCTGGTAGGCACGATACCGGGGCTCATCGCCGCGCGAACCGAAGTACACGACGAACAGCGGAATCATGCAGGCGAACAATCCGAACACCACCAGCCACAGCAGGTTCATCGGATGCTTGTTCGTGGCGAAGCTCATCACGATAGCGCACGGCAGGGTGAGGTTGAACACCAGGCCCTGCACCACCTTGTATGATTTGTCCGAAAAAATATGGATGCGTTTAAGCAGATAGACGCTGACGATGACAAGTAGCAATGATCCAGCTTGGAACAACATACGGCCGAGTATAGGAGCGTCGACCGCACATTGCGGGGCCACTCGACACAATGTGACCGTACGGCACGGATTCGCATGCCGCCCAGTCATGGCATTCAACAACACTCGAAGACATCCATTCAACGTCCGAATACGTGGGAAATCCGGGAATCGCCGGCATCCGCATGAAGGATCGATACGTGTTCCATCTTCCCCGATCGGGAGACGGTGGATGGTCTATAATATGTTCCGAGCTTCGGAGGGTGGGGCAAGTACCACCCCAAGAGGCCGCGCGATGGTCGCGGAGCCGGCTCCACCGGCCCGACCGAAACATACGGAATCCGTACACGCTTGGAGAGGTGATTCGATTTGGATCAAAGCGAAGTCCAACCTCAATTCGACGACGTCGACGGATTCGCGCACGTCTTCGATTCAACGCTTCCCGAGGATGAGTGGAAGATTCGTCTGCCCCGAGAACTTGGATTGCGGGCGCGGGAACGGGCCAAGCATGATGGCATCACACTCACCGAGCTGACCCGCCGGGCGCTCGAACGTGACGATTCCGACGGAAGTTCCGACGCGGTAGGTCTTGGACGCATGCCCAAGCAAGGCAATGGACGCGAACAGCTCGGTGATGAATGGAAGATCAGGTTGCCTTACGAGGTGGGACGAAAAGCCCGCAGGCAAGCCAAAAAAGATGGTATCTCCTTGAGCTCGCTCGCCCGTAGGGCGGTCACCGGCTTTCTCGAGGCGCGTGATTCGGAGGAACGGCCGCTGTTCTGACAAAAAATGGGGCGCATGCACAGTGGGAAACCACTGGCATACGCCCCATCATCGAAATCGCTGACGCTACTTGCGCTTCTTCTTCTCACGCACGTTCACCGAAATTTGAATCGGCGAGCCTTCGAAACCGAATTCCTCGCGCAGGCAACGCTCGATATAACGGCGGTAGCCATGCTCAAGGAAGCCCGTGGCGAAAATCACAAAACGTGGCGGACGGGTGGAAGCCTGCGTGGCGAACAGGATTCGAGGCTGCTTGCCACCACGCAGCGGATGCGGATGCGCCGCCTGAATCTTGCCGAGGAACGCGTTGAGCTTGCCGGTCGGAATACGCTTGTCCCAAGACTCCAAAGCTCCACGCATGGCATTGGCCAGACGGTTAGTATGCCATCCGGTCTTCGCCGACAGGTTCACACGTTGCGCCCAAGTCACACGGTTGAACTCGGTCTTCCACAAACGTTCCATACGCTGACGGTCGAAATCATCCATCAGGTCCCATTTGTTGAACACGAGCACGATGCATCGGCCCGCATCCACGGCCTGGCTCATGACCTTCAGGTCCTGATCGGAAATCGGCTGGGACGCATCGAACAGCACCAAGGCGAGTTCGGAACGTTCGATGGCGGCCTGCGTACGCAACGATGAGAAATACTCCGCACCGGACAGCTTGTGCAGACGACGTTTGATGCCGGCCGTATCGATGAACAGCCAGTCCTCGCCATCGACGGTGACGACCTCATCGACCGGATCACGCGTGGTTCCGGCCAGATCGTTGACGACGCTGCGCTCCTCATGGGCCAGTTGGTTCAACAGGGACGATTTGCCGACGTTCGGACGACCGACCAGCGCCACTCGACGCAGATGGGACGGCGTGAGGAAACCGGAGGTCTTTTCGGCCTTCTTCAACGAATCGAGCGCGGCATCCAGCAATTCGCCGATGCCACGGCCATGCATGGCGGAGATGCCGTACGGCTCCCCCAGACCCATCTTCCAGAATTCGGCGGTCAGGTATTCGCTTTCGCGGTCATCGACCTTGTTCACGGCAAGCGTCACCGGTTTGCCGGCGGCGCGCAGCATTCTGACGATGCGTTCGTCAGTGTCGGTGAGACCGACGAGACCGTCCACCACGAGAATCACGGCATCGGCCAGCTGGACCGCGATCTGCGCCTGGGACGCGATGGCGGATTCGATGCCTTCCACGTCGGCTTCCCAACCACCCGTGTCGACCAGTTTGAAATCGGTTCCGCACCACTCAGCGTCGTAGCTCACACGGTCACGGGTCACGCCCGGCGTGTCCTCCACGACGGCGGCACGGCGGCCGAGGATACGGTTCACCAGCGTGGATTTGCCGACATTCGGACGACCGACCACGGCAAGCACACCTACCGGCTTCGGCCCATTCTGACGTTCGCCGCCGGAGAACGCGGTTCCGTCGATCAGAGCCTCATCGCCTTCATCAAGCTCGTATCCTTCGAGGTTGGAAACGTACTGGCGGTATTCCTGTTCCTCGATGGCGTCGTCGACGATACGGATCAGCACGTCAAGCGTCTCGCCGAAATCGAGGTCGGAATTATCGACGGTCAACACACCCTCCGCGGCGGAAGTGAAGTTCGTGACCTTCGAATCGGCCTTGTCACGGGCCGCGACGTTTTCCGCGCCCACACCGGACACGGCCTGTCCGCTACGGCGAGCCTGGCGCACCTCCTCACGGGCGGTGAGCAGGACGCGCACTTCGGCATCGGGAGCGACGACGGTGGTGATGTCACGGCCTTCCGCGACCACACCGGACCCCTCGGAGAAGGAATCGGATGCCGCCTCGCGTGCGATGTAGGCACGCTGCGCGGCGATCAGCACATGACGGACCGGAATGATGTTCGACACCTTGGACACATGGGAGGAGACTTCGGAAGAGCGTATGGCTTCGCTGATGTCCTCATCGTCGGCATACACCTTCGGATCGTCCGGATCGACGCTGATGTCGAAATGGCCGTCGGTGAAGAACTCCCCGACCGTCTCGGTGATGAGCTGTTCGTCGACCGTTTCGGCATCCAAGTCGATGCCCTTGTGCATGCACCACCAGGCGCACGCACGGTACATGGCACCCGTATCGAGATACGCGAAACCGTAATATTTGGCCAGCGCCTTGGACGTGGAGGATTTGCCCACGCCGGCGGGTCCGTCGATTGCTACGCGGATCACAGGCCCACCGCCTTGGACAGGGAGCGGACCTCGGTCTGCGACAGCACACGGTAAGTGCCGCTCTTCAGATCACCGAGCTTGATCGGGCCGATCTGGGTGCGCACCAAACGCCTCACCGGAAAACCGATCGAGCCGAAGATACGACGCACGATCCGGTTCTTGCCGGAATGTAGCACGACCTTGACCAGCGTGCTTTCGCGATTGGCGTCGAGAATCGCGCAACGGTCGAGCTTGATCCATCCATCGTCAAGCTTCACGCCGGTCGTGACGAGGCGACGGCACACCTGACCGCTGATACGGCCTTCCAGCGTGGCGATGTAGGTTTTCTCCACCTCATACTTGGGGTGCATGACGTGCTGGCTCAACTCGCCATCGTTCGTCATGAGGATCAGGCCTTCCGAATCATAGTCCAGACGACCCATATGGAAGATACGCTCGTACTTGTCGCCCACGATGTCGCGCAGGGTATAACGGCCCTTCGGATCCTCCATGGCGCTCAGCACGCGCTTCGGCTTGTTCAACGCAAGCGTGACATGGTTCGGGTTCACACGCACGCGGGAACCGTCGACACGCACCTCCTGGTGCTTCGGATCGACGCGGGTGCCAAGTTCGGTGACCAACTCGCCATCGATCTCGACACGGCCGTCGGTTATGATCTCCTCGCATTTGCGGCGGGAACCGAAACCCGCCTGGGCAAGAAGCTTCTGCAGGCGAATGCCCTCATTATCATGATTGTGCGCCTTGGCGGCGCGGGAATATGCGTTTGGCATCGTTCTCCCAACGTGGCCGGATAATACTTATAGGGACTGCTGGTAGTATGGCAGTCGTTCGGCGATTTTCAGAAACCGCAACTTATCTATTATATGACAGAGGAAAGACTATGACTGCTGTTGAAGCAACGTCCATGACAGAGGAAGAACGGAGCAAGCCACTGGCTCTGCGCATCGGCGCGGAACTGGTCGGTAGCTTCATCGTCTGCTTCGCCATCTACTCGATCTGCACATTCGGCTCCGCGATCTACGGCGTGAACATGGCGTTCATCGCACCGTTGACCGGATTGGCGTATGCCGCCGTCACCATGATGTTCGGCGCGGCCTCCGGAGCCCAGTTCAACCCCGCGATCTCCATCGCGTCTATGCTTGTCGGCAAGACCCGCGTGCTCGACGGCATTCTCTATATCATCGCACAGGTTCTGGGCGGCATCGGCGCGGGTGCCGCGATCCGTTTCCTGTTGCCGACCTCCGAACAGGTGACGTTGAAAATCTGGATGACGCCAGTGATCAATGGCTTCGACAAGAACTCCGTCTCCTACGCCACGCTCGGTAGCTATGGCGTGTCCTTCAGCATCACCCTCGCCATCGTCGTCGAGCTCATCGCCGGCATCATCATCGTCGCGACCGCGCTGAACGCCACCGGCTTGGACGGGAAGTCGAACACCCAGCGCGCCATCGCCATGGGATTCGCCTATGGCGTCGGTGCCGCGATCACCTATCCGGTCACCGGAGCGGCGCTAAATCCAGCGCGCGCCACCGGCATCGCCATCTTCGCCCAGAACCAGGGTCTTTCCCAAGAGCCGCTCCAGCAGCTGTGGGTCTTCTGGATCTGCCCGATTCTCGCAGCCGCCATCGTCGCTCTGGCCGCCATCGTCGTATCCATCATCGGCGCAAAGAAAAACGCCCCGAAATCCGAACAGGACTCCGGAGCGATTGAAGATGCCACGGGAGACGACGCATCAGGCGATGCCGACGGGCACGAGGGCGAGCAGGATGAACAGTCCAACGCCCAGGCCGATGCCGATGAAAGCGTCGAAGCCGACTGAGCGCACTTTCCAGGGGCTTCGCTCGCGCAACACGAGTCGGACCAGCCCCGTAACGATGGCCGTCACCGCGATCACCACGGTGGCGGCCTTCGTGTATCCGATGACCGCAAGCACCGCGGACACGACCACCATCGACGCGACGACCCATTCGAACCAAGGCTTGCCCTCATGGTCTTCAGAAACATAGGGATGACTCATATCGCAGGCCTTTCGCTGTATACCGACGCGTATCAAGAACAAAGGTAATCACAATACTAAGACGTGGCGTCCGAAAGCCAACACATGGTTTCGGACGCCACGTCATTTCACAGCGTCGCATGTCCACGGACATCAGGCGACAGGCATGGGACTCAGTGGAAGAAGTGGCGGGTGCCGGTCACGTACATGGTGACACCGGCCTTGCGGGCCGCTTCGAACACTTCCTCGTCACGGATGGATCCGCCAGGCTGCACGATGGCCTTGACACCGGCGTTAATCAGGATTTCGGCGCCATCGGCGAACGGGAAGAACGCATCGGAGGCGGCCACCGCGCCCTTGGTGCGGTTGGCACCGTCAGCCAGCGTGTTGGCGCGTTCGACGGACAGGTTCGCGGAATCCACGCGGTTGACCTGTCCCATGCCGATGCCGACGGTCGCCTGATCATGCGCGATGAGGATGGCGTTGGATTTGACGCAACGGATGGCGCGCCATGCGAACACCAGGTCCTTGACGGTTTCGGCGTCGGCGGGTTCGCCGGACACCAGCTTCCACGCGTTCGGATCGTCACCCGGAGCGTCGATCAGGTCCGTGGACTGCACCAGCAGACCTCCGTCGATCTGACGGAACTGGGTCTTGGTTTTCGGCGGCTCGGACACCTTCAGAATACGCAGGTTCTTCTTCTTGGTCTTCAGCAGTTCGAGCGCATCCGCATCGTAGTCGGGGGCGACGATGACTTCGGTGAAGATCGGACGGACGCTTTCGGCCATCTCCATGGTGACCTTGCTGTTGGCGGCGATCACGCCACCGTATGCGCTCATCGGATCGCAGGCATGCGCCTTCTTATGCGCCTCGGCGACGGTCGCGCCGATGGCCAGACCGCACGGATTGTTGTGCTTGACCACGGCGACCGCGATCTGCGGCGCGAAATCCCACACCGCACGCCATGCGGCGTCGGCATCGACGTAGTTGTTGTAGCTCATCGGCTTGCCACCAAGCTGTTCGGCGTGCGCGAAACCGTTCTGGTCGAGCGGATCCAAGTACAGAGAAGCCTGCTGATGGGGATTCTCGCCGTAGCGCAGCACATGCGCGCGATCCCAGGTACGGGTGAACGTGGCGGGGAACTTGGCCTCATTCACCTCGGTCTCGCCTTCGGCGGCCGACTGCTGGATGGAAGTCGGCTTCGTCCAATGCTTCGAGGTCCATTCGTTGATGGTGGCGTCATACGCCGCGGTGTGGGCGAACGCCTTTCCGGCAAGCCAGCGACGCTCCTCGAGGGAGAAGCCCTCACCGCTCTCGATGCGGGAGGCGACAAGCGCATAATCGTTCGGATCGGTGATGATGGCGACGGTGGCGCTGTTCTTCGCCGCGCCACGGACCATGGACGGACCGCCGATATCGATCTTCTCGATGGTGGCAGCTTCATCGGCGCCGGAGCGGACCGTATCGGCGAACGGATACAGGTTGACGACCACTAGGTCGAACGGCTTGATGCCGAACTTCTCGAGCTGCGCGGCATGATTGGAATTGGTCATGTCAGCAAGGATGCCCGCGTGGATATGCGGGTCGAGCGTCTTGACGCGCCCATCAAGGCATTCCGGGAAACCGGTGACCTCGGAGACCTCGGTCACCTTGACGCCCAGCTCAGCCAGGCGTTTCGCGGTGGAACCGGTGGAGACCACCTCGGTACCCGCTTTGATGAACGCTTTGGCGAGAACCTCGATGCCTTCCTTATGGAAGACTGACACCAGAGCCCGTCGTATCGGTCGATTCGTTGTTGTCACCCTGATCCTCCTTGTTGTTGTTCTTTGAGGAGACCGTGCGCGACGCACGTGTTTCCTCACGGCTGGTTTTCGTGGAATCGGAAACGACGTTTCCCCTCCCACGTTCGCGGATACGCCTTATCATCCAGCGTACGGCGAAAAATATGGATACGGCCACCAAAGTCAGAAGCCATGCGGAGAACAGGCCGACGGCGGTCGGTTGCCCGACTTTGCGTGTCGATGCGATCGCATCGACGCCTACGTGGGCGAGATGCTTGGTTCCCAGTCCTCCGTCGCTCAAGGAGAACAACAGGCTGGAAACCACAGACACCACGGCACTTGCTATCGAGAAGGCCGCGATGGGATATGCGAAGCTCATCACGACGTGGCGGACATCGATGTCCTGTTCGGAACCACCTATCCTGATGTGGAAACCCTTGTTGAACAGCATGACGACCATGCCCATCACGAACGCGGTCGCCAAGGGGATGCACATCAGCGCGATCCTCACCCAGTTCATCTCAATCGCCTGCGGGAACAAGCCGAATATCGGCAACGCCGGAAGACCAGTCCCCTGGCCGCTCCATAATGTGAACTCCGCCAGATCGCCGATGGAGAAACCCGCGCCGAAGGCCCAGGACACGGCCCAAATCATCAGGTTGGGAAGCCACGCGAGCATGCTGATGGTGGTGAGGATACGCGATCCGTTCTGCATGCCGGACAGCTCATAGAGTCTTGCCACAGCCGACTGGTTGCTGATCGCCCAAAAGATGACCGCGATCAATCCAACGACCAGATACACGGCGACAAGCAACAATCCCAATGCGGAGCCTATGACCATCGTCCTGCGGACAGGCGATGAGACGTGCCGGGTGAGCCATGCGACGCAATCCCTTGTCCATTCAGCTTGCGGAATCGCCGCTACGGCATGACCGATGGCGAAGACGATGGCGGTTTTGACGATGACCGTCGTCATCGAATCGACAAGTCCGACCTCGACGCTTCTCATGAAGAAGACGTTCATCAGCTCCCAAAGCGTCAGTCCAGAGACGAAGCCACGCCAATCCGTGCCGAAACGCGCCGCCACTTGCCCGATGAGTGCGATGAGCAGCACCGTGAGCGACAACGGAATAATCGTCAGCGTGATGGCACCGGACTTGAAACCGGTGCCCTGGCTGAGCAATATCAACGCCTCAGTCAGGGAAATGGAGAGGGCGGAAAGATTATCCCCACCCTCTTCCATGGAAATGACCAGAAGCATCAGTGCTATATAGCAGCCGAGGGCAACGGCATAGATGATCATGGACGTTGCCGCTACGGCAAGCCCCTTCAGCCAATACTTCAGGTTCGTCATCATAGCGAATGGGAAGCGAGCACCTCTCGCATGATCTCAGCGGTCTGGCCTGGCGTGCGTCCGACGCGGATGCCGACGGCCTCAAGGGCCTCCTTCTTGTCCTGCGCGGTGCCCTTGCCCCCGGAGACGATGGCGCCCGCATGCCCCATCTGCTTGCCTTCCGGAGCGGTGAAGCCCGCGATATAAGCCACGACCGGCTTGGTCATATGCTCGGAAGCCCATTTCGCGGCGTCCTGCTCGGCGTTTCCGCCGATTTCGCCAATCATGACGACGGCCTTGGTCGCGTCATCGTTTTCGAAGGCTTCGAGGGCTTCCTGCAGCGTCGTGCCGACGATGGGGTCGCCGCCGGCGCCCAGGCATGCGGTGAAGCCGATGTCGGACAGCTCTCCCATCAGCTGGTAGGTCAACGTGCCGGACTTGGACACCAGTCCCAGCGGACCGCGGGACACGATGCCGTCCGGAATGATGCCGAGGTTGCACCCGCGTGATTCCGTGGAGGACGGCAGGGTCAGCAGACCCGGGCAGTTCGGGCCGACGATGCGCACCCCCTTGCGTAGTGCGAGTTCGACGAAATACGCGCTGTCCGCGACCGGAATGCCTTCGGTGATGACCACGATCAGTTCGATGCCCGCCTCGATGGCCTCGACGACGGCGTCCTTGGCGAAGCGCGGTGGCACGAACACGACGCTCGCCTTGGCACCGGTGGCCGCGATGGCTTCCGAACAGTCTGCGAACACATGGATGGTGGCGTCCTCGCCGTTTCTGGCTTCGGGGAACGTGACGTCCAATCCTGCCTTGCGGGCGTTGACGCCGCCGACGATATTCGTTCCCGCCTTGAGCATGCGCGCGGTATGGGTCATGCCCTGATGCCCCGTCATGCCCTGGACGATGACGGGAGCGCCGTCTTCAATGAAAAGTGCCATGTTCAGCGGACCTCCTTGCCGTTGGCCGCGAAACGTGCGGCCTGCTGCGCGGCTTCTTCCATGGTTTGCGCGACGTGCAGATTGCCACGGTCGGCCTGAGCCAGAATGCGCAGGCCCTCCGCCGCCGCGTTGCCGTCGAACCGCACGACGATCGGCTTGCTGCTGCCAAGCGCATCAAGCGCCTCGAGGATGCCTTTCGCCACCTGCTCGCAGGAGGTGATGCCTCCGTACACGTTGATGAACACGGATTCGACCTGCGGATCGGACAGCACGATCTCAAGGCTGTTCGACATGACCTCCGCGGAGGCGCCTCCTCCGATGTCGAGGAAGTTGGCCGGCTTGACATTCGTACCTTGGTCCTCACCGGCTCCGGATACGGCGTCGAGCGAGCTCATGACAAGACCGGCACCATTGCCGATCACGCCGACGGAACCGTTGAGATGCACGTAATGCAGGCCATGCTCGCGCGCCTTCTGTTCGAACGGGTCGGTGTGGACCGGGTCGGCGAAACGCTTCCAGCCGTCATGGCGGAACGCCGCGTTGTCGTCGAGGGAGATCTTGGCGTCCAACGCGCACAACGACTTGGAGGATTCGTCATCCGGGTCGCCGATCTTGGCAAGCGGGTTGATCTCCACCAAAGTGGCGTCGTTCTCCTTGAAGCATCGCCACATCTTCAGCAGAATCTGCGCGGCCTGATCGACGTCGGCGTGGTAGAAGCCGATGCTTGCGGCCATCTTGGTGGCCGCCTCGAGGTCGAAGTCCTCAAGCGCGCTGATATGGAGACGCTTGACGGATTCCGGATGCTCCCGGGCGATCTCCTCGACCTCCGTGCCGCCATTGGCGGTGGCCAGCACATCGAAGTCCCGCGAAGACCGGTCCACGGAAATGGAGACATAGTACTCGTGGAGGATGTTCTTGGCTTCGGCCACCAGCACACCACTGACTTTGTGCTTGTGGATGGTCATCGGCAGAATGTCTTCGGATGCGAGGATGGATTCGTCACGGTTCTTGGCGAGTTTGACGCCGCCAGCCTGGCCACGATGCCCGATCTTCACCTGCGCTTTAATCACATTGGGGTAGCCAATCTGGTCTGCCGCTTCGGCCACCTCATGGGAGTTCTGGGCGAATATTGCCTTCGGCGTCGGAATGCCCTGCTCCTCGAGCAGCTCCCTGGCCTGGTACTCATAGAGATCCATGGATCATTATTCCCTTTGTTTGTGTGTTTGTTATTGAAGAAGTCATTGGTCAGGCCGGCATACGGACCAGCGAGCTTGACGGATAGGAGCCCAACGAGTCCATGCCGTTGATGCCGATAAGCTCCATGACAAAGCTGAAGCCCGCAACCGTGCCCCCGCATTTCTCGATCAGGCTGCGAGCGGCGTTGGCGGTTCCACCGGTGGCGATCAGATCATCGACGATCAGCACACGCACGCCTTCTTGGATCGCATTGGTCTCGATTTCCACAGATGCCTGTCCGTATTCAAGATCGTAGCTCTGCGACACTGTCTCCGGTGGAAGTTTGCCCGCTTTGCGGACCGCGATGAATCCTTTGCCAAGACGTGCGGCCAGCGCGGGACCAAACAGAAATCCTCGCGCCTCCAGACCTGCCACCACATCGAAATCATCAGCGGAAACGGGCAGTGCGGCCTCAAGCGCATCCATCAGAATACCGAATGCCCGCGCGTCAGCCAACGCCGGCATGAAATCGCGGAACAGTATTCCTTCCTTCGGAAAGCCCGGGATAGTGCGTATTTTCGATATAAGATATGCTGCGTCTTCGGCTCCGACCTTGCTCAAACCCGAGACAGTGATATCCGATGATGCCATGACAGTGGTTTCCTTCTACCTTGGTTTACGGCACTTCGAATTATAGGTTTCCTCCTCGAAAAAGAACGGCGAAAATCCCGAAAATGAGATTTTCGCCGTCAGATATCCAGCAATCAGTCGTTTTCTCCATCGACGGGTGCCTGCTGCGCGGATTCGTTCCGCACGGGCTCGCCGTCGATTGGTTCCTGCGCCGGCTGGTCGTCCTTGGGAAGGGGATTGCCGTTCTCGTCGACCTCGTCATCATGGACGTAAGCCGGACGGACATACTCGCGGCTGATGGCGTTGAAGCCGAAACGCAGCTGGGAGCCTTCGGAGTCGATGACGATCTCCTCGTACTCGGTGTCCACGGAAACGACCTTGCCGATGATGCCGCCGATGGTGATGATTTCCGTGCCCGGCTGCAGATTGGAACGGAAATCCTTACGCTCGGCCTGCTGCTGCTTGGCCTTCTTGGACTGCCAGAACATCAGGCCGATCATCACAACCAAGATGACGATGAAAAACAGGGAGTTGGGATCCACAGCACGCTCCTTATATCGAAGGGTTATCACGAGGGGGACGCAAAATCCGACCGGTCAACGAGTCTATGCCGTCTTATTGACATCGAACCGTGAATCGTCAGGCGTGAGACCGAGATGCTTCCATGCCTTGCGCGTGGCTACACGCCCTTTAGGGGTGCGGATGAGGAAACCTTCACGCACCAAGTACGGCTCGCATACCGTTTCCACGGTCTCCGACTCCTCACCCACCATCGCCGCCAGATTGTTCAGGCCGACCGGTCCGCCGTTGAAATTGGTGACAATGGCTTTGAGCACCGCTATGTCCAAACGGTCCAGGCCTTCGGTGTCAATCTGGTAAAGGGCCAGCGCCTCCTTGACATCATCGGGGCGCACCGATTCGAGATCATGCACGATGGCCCAATCCCTGACACGCCGTAGCAGACGATTGGCGATTCGAGGCGTGCCTCGTGAGCGCATGGCCAGCTGCCGTGCGGCGCCGTCCTCCAATTGGATTCCCAGCACCGCGGCGGAACGCTCGATCAGTTTCTCGAGCTCCTCATGAGGGTAGAAGTCGAGATGCGCGGTGAAACCGAAACGCGCGCGTAACGGGGATGGCAGCATGCCTTCCCTGGTGGTGGCGCCGACGACGGTGAATCTTGGCAGGGTCAACGGGATGGAGGATGCTCCAGGTCCCTTGCCCACCATCACGTCGACACGGAAATCCTCCATGGCGATGTACAACAACTCCTCGGCCGCACGGGGCAGACGATGAATCTCATCGATGAAAAGAACCTCGCCCGCATCCAACGAGCTCAGAATCGAGGCAAGGTCTCCGGCATGCTGGATGGCGGGTCCCGAGGTGATGCGGATCGGAACGCCCAATTCGTTGGCCACGATCATGGCCAACGTGGTTTTGCCAAGCCCGGGAGGACCGGCAAGCAGTATGTGGTCCGGGGGCACATCGCGTTTACGGGCCGCGTCGAGGAACAATTGCAGCTGCGCCTTGAGCCTGGGCTGGCCGATGAATCCGTCAAGGACATGAGGACGCAATTCCTCGTCGCTGACCGGTTCGTTGCCGACCGGCGAAGCGGAAACCATGCGGAGCGATTCCTCGTTCGCGCCGGTATTCGGCTGTTCGAATGCGCCAGTGTTCTCCATATCGGTTTTACTCACCTACCCCTGTCCAGAGATGCCAACGCCAGCTTCAGTACGCGGGGCACATCCTCCGCGGCCAATGGCGTCTCGATCTGATTGTCGGCGCATGCCATCCGCACCGCTTCGGCGGCATCCTGCTGATGCCATCCCAACGACATCAGTCCCTCGACCACCTGTTCCGTTCCGGCATCACCGGAAGCGACCCCGACGTCGGAAGAGCCTTCGATCTGGCTGAGGTCGATCGATCCCTTCAGCTCGAGGATGATTTTCTGCGCGCCCTTCTTTCCTAATCCCGGAGCCTTGGCCAACGCCACGGCGTCACCGTCGGCCACCGCGCGCGCCAACCTGTCGGGCGGCAATGTAGACAACAACGACAGCGCGACCTTGGGGCCGATGCCACTGACCTTCTGCAGCTGCAGGAACATCCGTTTCGAAGCCATGGTGCCGAAACCGAACAACGTGATGGCATCCTGGGACACGTTCAACGAAGTGTAGACCTTGACGTCCTGCCCGGCATGGATGGAGGCCAGATCCGCCGACGGCATCCTGACCTCATATCCGACTCCGCCGACCTCGATAAGGGCCGAAACGGCATCGACCGAATCCACACGGCCGTGAAGCATGCCAATCATCGCGGATTACTCCTTCGAACAAATCTAGAACATCTGTTCGATAGCCTACATGCCTCCACGGACGCCCTGTCTGCGCGCAGCCTTCTGCGAAGCCTGCGCCCACTGGCGCTGCGCCGCCGTGAGATGCTGTTCTCGCTCGCCGCCCTGCAACGCGCCAGCCGGACGCAACGCATGACATATCGCAATCGCAAGCGCATCCGCCGCGTCCGCGGGCTTCGGCAACGCGTTCAGCCCAAGTATGCGCGCCACCATGCGCTCCATCTGGATCTTCTCGGCCTTGCCGTTGCCGGTGATCGCAAGCTTCGATTCGGTGGGCGTATGCAATGCCACGGGAATGCCACGCTGCGCCGCGGCCAGCATGGCCAATCCGGCCGCCTGCGCAGTGCCCAGCACCGTATTGCGGTTCTCCTGGGCGAAAACACGTTCGATGGATACCACGTCCGGTACAAACCGTTCTATTTTCTCCACCAGTCCGTTGTAGATGGCCAGAAGGCGGAGATCCTGCGAGGTCTTGGGGTCGGATCGCACCACATCCACATGGATAAAAGAAAGCCGGCGGTATGCGCCGGCTTCGATCACGCCGACCCCGCAGCGTGTCAGCCCGGGATCGACGCCGAGGATAATCACGATGGATTACTCCTCTGCCAACTGGGCCATGACCTCGTCGGAGGCGGTCCAGTTGGAGTAGATGTTCTGGACGTCATCCAGATCGTCAAGGTTGTCGATGAGCTTCGAGACCTTCTGGGCATCCTCGAGGCTCAGCTCCACCTCGGTCTTCGGCATCATGACCAGATCCGCGGAATCGTAATCGAATCCGGCATCCTGCAGGGCCTTGCGCACGTCGATCATGTCGGAGGGATCGGTGATGACGGTATACACCTCGCCGTCATCGGTCACATCCTCTGCGCCAGCCTCGGCGGCCTTCTCGAACAGATTGTCGAAATCAACGCCTTCGGCCGGGACGACGATCTGGCCCTTGCGCTCGAAGTTGAAGCTCACGGAGCCGGTGGTCGCCAAGGAGCCGTTGCCCTTGGTCAGCGTGGAACGCACATCGGCGGCCGCACGGTTGCGGTTGTCGGTAAGGCATTCGATGATCAGGCCGACGCCTGCCGGGGCGTAGCCTTCGTACACGATATCCTCATAGTTGGCGCCGCCCGCTTCCTCGCCGGAACCACGCTTGACGGCACGCTTGATGTTGTCGGCCGGCATGGAGGCCTTCTTGGCCTTGTAGATGGCGTCGTACAGGGACGGATTGCCGTCAGGATCGCCACCACCCATACGTGCTGCGATCTCGATGTTCTTGATCAGCTTGGCGAACAGCTTGCCGCGCTTCGCGTCGATGGCGGCCTTCTTGTGCTTGGTGGTCGCCCACTTGGAATGACCTGACATAATGCTCCTAGGCAGGTTGCGGATATTTCAAACGAAATGATTCTAAAGCGGTTCACAGACAAAGTATCGGATTCGGGCCTCCGGCATTTCGCTGTGTGGAACCATGGATGGCTTTCTAAGCCCGGCCGTCAACGCCGATATGTTTTCTCCCCGATGGCCATCTGCCGTCTGGCCTCGCCGATCCGCTGGAACACGGTGACCAAGCCCAATACGGCCAGCAACACCATGGCGATGGCCAGCCACAGACCCTGCCGAGTCAAGCCCGTGACGGCCATGCCCACCAGGATGATGACCAGACGATCGGCACGCGTGGCCACGCCGTCCTTCACCTCATAGCCGACGGATTCGGCCCGGGCACGGGCGTAGGAGGTGACGAACGACGTCATCATGGCCACCACCGCGGCCGCGATGCCGATCATGCTTATATAATCCAAGTCTCCATCAGATCCCGTATGCCACCAATCGTCGTGCAGCACGAAGAAGATGGCCACCCCGACAAGCATCGCCCAATCGGCGATGCGGTCGAGCGTGGAATCAAGGAACGCGCCGAATTCGGTGCCTCCGGTGGTGAGCATCGCGATCGAGCCATCCAGGGAATCGGCGAGCACCAGCAGCGTCAACACCACCGCTCCCCCAAAAAGCCAGCCGGTGATGCCGGTTGCTATGGCCACGACGATGGTCCCGACAGATCCAATCACCGTCACCGCATTGGCGCTTAGCCCCATGGCGATCAGCGCCTTCGCGATTGGTTCGATGAGTCTTTTGAATGGGGCGCGGAGATGTTCAAGCATTACGTACACTTCCTTCGTTGAAAATGCGGAACGGCGTGCGAACCCCGCGATAGAGGTTTGCACGCCGTTCCATCAGGTCATGGTCGCATCACAGCGGACCGGTTGCCGTCGAGCCGCGCTCAGTCGGCGAGGGCGGCCTTGAAATCGTCGACGTTGTTGACCTGGACACGCTTCTTGATGACGGTCAGGATATCCGCCTTCGCCTCGTCGACAGACACGCCATTGAGCTGGCTGCCGTCACGGAAGCGGAAGCTCACCGCGTTGTTGTTCGTGTCCTCCTCACCGACGATGAGGATGAACGGCGCCTTGGACTTGGAGGCGTTGCGGATCTTCTTGCCGAAACGATCGTCGGACAGGTCGATTTCGCAACGGACGGTCTCCTCTTCCAAGCTGGCGATGAACTTCTGCAGGTGCGGGGCGAATTCGTCCGCGACCGGCACGCCAAGCACCTGGACAGGGGCAAGCCATGCCGGGAAGGCACCTGCATAGTGTTCGAGCAGCACGGCGAAGAAACGCTCGATGGAGCCGAACAGCGCGCGGTGGATCATCACCGGACGCTGGTGGGTGCCGTCGGCGGCGATGTACTCGAGCTTGAAGCGTTCAGGCAGATTGAAGTCGAGCTGGATGGTGGAGACCTGCCAGGTACGGCCGATCGCATCGCGGGCCTGCACGGAAATCTTCGGACCGTAGAACGCGGCGCCGCACGGATCGTCGATCAGCTCCAGACCGGATTCCTTGGCGACCTCGGCCAGCGTGTTGGTGGCCTCCTCCCAGATCTCATCGGAACCGACGTACTTGTGCGGATCCTTGGTGGACAGCTCCAGATAGAAGTCATCCAGACCGAAATCCTTCAGCAGGCCGAGCACGAAGTTGAGCAGGCTCTTGAGCTCGTCCTTCATCTGGTCGCGGGTGCAGTAGATGTGGGAATCGTCCTGGGTCAAGCCGCGCACGCGGGTCAGACCGTGCACCTCGCCGGACTTCTCGTAACGGTACACGGTACCGAACTCGAACAGTCGCAGCGGCAGCTCACGATAGGAACGCTGGCGCGACTTGAAGATCAAGTTGTGCATCGGGCAGTTCATCGGCTTCAAGTAATAGTCGAAGCCCTGCTTGATCACGTTGCCGTTCTCGTCCTTCTCCTCATCCAGACGCATCGGCGGATACATGCTGTCCTTGTACCACTGCAAATGGCCGGAGGTCTCATACAGGCCGCCCTTGGTGATGTGCGGGGTCTGCACGAAGCTGTAGTGGTGCTTGCGGTGCATCTCGCGGGAGTAATCCTCCATGGCGTTGATGACGGCGGCGCCCTTCGGATGGAACACGGCAAGACCCGGACCGATCTCGTCTGGGAAGGAGAACAGGTCCATTTCGGCGCCGAGCTTGCGGTGGTCGCGTTTGGCGGCCTCCTCCAGACGGGTCTGATAGGCCTTGAGGTCCTCCTTAGTGGCGAAGGCGGCGCCATAGATGCGCTGCAGCATGGGGTTGGCCTCACTGCCACGCCAATACGCGGCGGCGGAGCGCTCGATCTTGAAAGCCTTGATGTAGCGGGTGTTCGGCAGGTGAGGTCCGCGGCACAGATCCTTCCAGACCACATTGCCGTCGCGGTCGACATTGTCGTAGAAGCTCAGTTCCTTACCGCCGATTTCAGTGGCGGCTTCCGGATCGAGGTGGGCCTCCTTATCCTTGATGAGTTCGAGCTTGTAAGGCTGGTCGGCTTCTTCGGCGAGGGCTTCCTCCTCGGTCACGACGCGACGGCGGAAGGACTGGGAGGACTTGATGATGCGCTGCATGCGCTTTTCGATCTCTTTGAGATCCTCCGGAGTGAACGGGGTGTCCACATCGAAATCGTAGTAGAAGCCATCCTTGATGACCGGTCCGACGCCGAGTTTGGCATCAGGACGGATTTCCTGTACGGCCTGGGCCATGACGTGGGTCGCGGAGTGGCGCATGATGGCCACGCCGTCCTCGCTATCGAGGGCGATGGGCTCCACGACATCACCGTCGTGCAGTTCGGTGTAGAGGTCGCGGGGTTCGCCGTTCAGACGAACCGCGATGATGTTCTTGTCATCCGAGAAGAGCTGGACGCCGGTCTGGTCTGCCGCCACCTCCTTCGCTTCGCCGTTGAGTGTGATGGAGATGGTCTGTTCAGCCATGAGTTGTCCTTTGCTATCGGGGTCCGCGTTACCAATGTGCAGGCCTGGACTAAATATCAACGATGAACAAGATAAAGGCGAGTGCAGACAATGGCGCGCTCCCCCTGCGGACGAAATCTCGATGTTGACCGAACGCTGTTGGACGATCGGCCGAATCAGCTTTCACTGACCGACGACATGCGCGTATGTATATTGCGGGGCCTGACGTGTCGACTTGATCGTCACCTTGTCCGAAGGGTCGATGGACACCGTGGCGCCGTATTTCACCTTGAGCCTCGAGCCCACGCCGCCGGCGAGATTGACCGCGTTCTGCAGGTTGTCGACATCGCCGATCACGCGAATGGTGTATGGGGCCTTCAACTTGGTGCCGTCGCAGACGAGTCCGTTTGAGGTGTCGCTGATGTAGGTGCTGGTGACCACGCGCACGTCGTTGATCTCGATGACTTCGGCGCCGCTGTTGCGCAATTCCTCAAGCAAGGTGAACAGGACCGCGGCATCGATCTTCTGCTTGTCGCCTTGCGAGATGCGGATGACCACGCCTTCGCCGGTGGCGGCAAGACGCCCGGAGAGGATGCCGTTCGTCTGCGCGTTCTGGCGTGCTATCTCCGCGGCTTTCTCGTTCTTGTCGGCGGTATCCTTCAACGCGTTCAGCTGGCTGGAAAGCTCATTCTTGCGTTGCTCGAGCTTCTGGACCTGGGTGCTTGTCTCGCTGATGAGTTTGGTCAGTTCGTCCTCGCTCATCGTCTCGTAAGTGGATGTGGTGTTGTTCACCTGGATGGCGTAGCCAAAGCCCAGCAATGCGCACAGCACCGTGACGAGAATGCTGGAATACAGTCTGGCACGGGTCGTCTTGGCGTCAAGAGAGACCCGTTTTGTCTTGGATTTGACCATGGGGAAGGCGCCGGTCTGGGTACTGTCGTTGTTCTGGTCCTTGACGATCTGCTCATGGATCTTGGACAGCACGTCCTTGTTGTTCTCGTTATGCGCGGGCATACCGCATCAGCCTTTGAAGATGAAACGACGGATGGAGGACACGTTGGTGAAGATTCGTATGCCGAGCACCACAATCACTGCGGTCTGCAACTGGGATCCGACACCCAGCTGGTTGCCGAGGAACACCAGCAACGTGGCAGTGATGACGTTCGAAAAGAAGGAGATGACGAACACCTTGTCGGAGAAGCTGCGTTGGAAATACGCACGGACCGCGCCCAGCAGCGCGTCCAACGCGGCCAGCACCATGATCGGCAGGTACGGCTGCAGCTCGATAGGGATGTCCGGACGGACGAACACGCCGATCACCACGCCAATGATGAGTCCCAAGACCGCTGCCATTACTCGTCCTTCCTCACATGAGTCGTATCGCCCGCGACCGCAGCTTCCAGTGTAATGGATTTGCTTCTGTTCACCTGCGGATAGATACCGGCCTTTTTGAAATCGTCATACAACTTTTTCTGCGTCGTCTTGTCCACCGCCTTCGACAAGGCGGCCGAATTGCCAATCGCCTCGATCCTATAAGGGCTTTGCACCGAATTCACACCGATGAGAATCGTCGTGCCTGCCGTCCGGATCGAGGTCTGCACGCCGAGTCTGTTGCCGTTGATGGCAATCGCCTCCGCGCCCGACTGCCATAGCAGGGAGACCAGCAACTGCAGGTCGGAATCGGTGACGACTCGAATCTGGCTGCCGTTCTCCCTGGGCAATGAGGAATCGGCGTTGTCACCGCTGACCGAAAGCGGGTTGGCCACCGTCAGGGTGATGCCTTCTCCTTGTACCGGAAGCGTGCCATTGACCATCTCATCATCCCGCAGCGTCTGGTTCAACGACCAATTCGCCACGGATTTCGATTCGGCTTCGACCTGGGACCGCAGGTCGTTGACCTCCTTGGTAAGATCACTGGCCTGTTTCGTCTGATCCGTCAATTGGCTTGCCAGCTGTTTGCGCACCTCCTTGCGTGGGTCGGTGCTGAGCTGGCGGACAAAGACGCTCCCTGCCGTTCCGACTGCGATGCAGATGAGGAACACCAGGATTCTGGTGGCCCAAATCGATACGGGGGAACGCTTCTTGGTCGCCAATCTGGAATCGGAATACAGCACATCCATCGGACGGTTGGTCAAATCGTCTATGAGACGAAGCGAATCCTCCTCGGTGTGCCTGCGTCGTTGGGAGATCGCAGGCATGGCGTCCTGCTGCACATGATGCGACGTGAGCCCCGCGAAAGACGCCGAAAAAACGGCACGATGCTTTGTCGGCATGTTCTCCATCGAGACGGGGAACGACATGTAACGCGGAGCATCGGCATTCATGTGCGTCAATCCTTATGGTTTCTGTCGTTCTTCAGCAACTGAAGGCCTTGGCGTATGTAGATATATCCCGCGAGCCAGTACAGTCCAACGCCCCAGATGCCAATGGCAAGACCGCATAGATGCAAGGAATCAGTAGCGGAATTCGACCAGATGTCGGCGAAGATCAGCACAACGATGGCTATCAGCAGCATCGCGGTTCCGGCCTTGCCCACGAAATGGACGGGCAACGGACCATAATCATGCTGCGCGAGAACCAATATGAGAATCGCCATGATCAGATCCCGAAGACCGACGACGATCAGCATCCACCATGGAATGATGTTCGCCACGCCCAAGGCGAGAATGCTGCAGAAAATCAGCAGACGATCGGCGATGGGATCGAGAATCTGGCCGATTTTGCTCACCTGGTTGAACGATCTGGCGATCAGCCCATCCAATCCGTCGGACACCGCGGACAAAGCCAGCACAACCAAGGCGGGAACCATCTTGTGATGGGAGACCAGCACTGAAATGAAAGGAATTGAAACGATCCGCAACAGGCTGATGAAATTCGGAACCGTGAAATAGATATCCCGCGGTTCCGGACTGTACTGCTTCTTGATAATCAGTTTGCCCATGCTGTGAGAGACACTACATTCTCGAGGCCTGCAATGCGGTGACGATTATGCCGCGGGCCCCAACCTCATACAACTGGTCCATGAGCGGGTTCACCTTCGCCTTCGGCACCACCACACGCACGGCAGCCCATTGCTTGTCATGCAATGGCGAAATCGTGGGGCTTTCGAATCCCGGAGTGATGTTCGCGGCCGCCGACACCTTCTCAACCGGGATGTCATAGTCCATAAGCACATATCGCTGCGCCGTGAGCACGCCCTGCAGACGACGGCTCAGAATCGTCAGCCGATCGTCATCCTCAGCGAGACGGGGGGAACGGATCAGCACCGCCTCGGAATGCATCAACGGGTCGGCGAAGACGCGTAGACCGGCGTTGCGCAACGTTGTTCCGGTGGATACCACATCGGCGATCAGATCGGCCACTCCAAGCTGGACGGATGATTCAACGGCGCCATCCAGATGCACGGTTTCCGCGTTGATGCCATGCTCGACCAGATAGTCATGCACGAGCTTGTCGAATGTGGTGGCGACACGCTTGCCCTCGATATCCTCGAGTTTGGTGATCGGCGAATCGTTCGGAGCCGCGAAACGGAATGTGGAGGCACCGAATCCCAGTTGCATATGCTCCTTGGCGTCGGTCCCGGAATTCACCAGCAGATCATGGCCGGTGATGCCTACGTCAATGGTGCCGCGACCGACATACACGGCGATATCCAGCGGACGCAGATAGAACAACTCCACTTCGTTGTCGGGATCTTCCACGACCAGCTGGCGGGGGTTGCTCCTCAAACGGTAGCCCGCTTCGGACAACATGTTCCAAGCGGGTTCGGACAGCATGCCCTTATTAGGCACAGCGATTCTCAGCATGGTTCTCCTTTAGAAAAGGCCACACCGTCAAGTGGCATGGCCTCGGGTTTCCTCACAGGTTCTTGTAAATGTCCTCGAGCGTGATGCCGCGGTCGATCATCATGACCTGCAGATGGTAGATGAGCTGGCTCATCTCCTCTGCCGTGCGGTCGGCTCCCTCGTATTCGGCGGCGATCCAGGTCTCCCCCGCCTCCTCGACGATCTTCTTGCCGATGAAATGCGTGCCCTTGGCCAGCTCATCGACGGTCAGGGAACCCGCCTGCTTAGTGGCGGCCTTCTCGCTCAGTTCTGCGAACAACGATTCAAAAGTCTTCATAATCAGTATGTGTCCTTGTGTGGTGATCGTTCACGCCTTGAAGGCCGCTTCGGCCTTCTCGCGGATGGAATCGATGGCTTCGGCCGGATTCTCGGCGCCGTACACGGCGGAGCCTGCGACCAGCACATCCGCACCGGCCTCCGCCACGATATGCGCGGTCTTGGGGCTCACGCCGCCATCGACCTGGATCTTGGTATCCAAACCACGGCGGGTGATCTCGTCACGCAGACGACGCACCTTGGCCATCTGGTTGTCCAGGAACTTCTGTCCTCCGAAACCAGGTTCGACGGTCATGATCAGCACCATATCGAATTCGTCAAGAATGTCGAAGATCGGCTCCACCGGTTCGGCCGGACGCACGGCGAAGCAGGCCTTGCATCCCATGTCGCGCAACTGCCGGGCAAGACGCACCGGAGCGTGGGTGGCACCCATATGGAAGCTGACGGAAGCCGCACCGAGCTTGGCGTATTCCGGAGCCCAACGATCCGGATCCTCAATCATCAGATGCACGTCGACAGGCAGGTCGGTGACCTGGCAGATGCGGGCCACGATCGGCTCGCCCAGCGTCAGGTTCGGAACGAAATGATGGTCCATCACGTCCACGTGGACGAGATCCGCGTTGGAAATGGCTTTGAGGTCGCGTTCCAGGTTGCAGAAATCGGCGGACAGGATGCTAGGTGCGATTTGAATAGTCATGTCTCTCATTCTATGGAAGGTAATCGACTTGATATCACTTGTCGTCGGAATGCCCATCGGCATGTGAGACGGAAGAGACATCGTTTGGCGTGATTTCACCCACGGTTTTCACGGAATTGGTTTCAGACGACGAGCCGGAGCCGGAACCATCGGTGAGACGGGTCTCGATTTCGGTGACGGTGCGCAGCTTCTCCGCAAGCAACGCCGTGGACTTGCCCATCTGCTGGACAACGATGAAGGCCACCACACCGAGCACGAACACTGCCAGTGAAACCCATACATTGATGCGCACGCCTAGGAACTCATGGGCGAAATCGATGCGCAAAGCCTCGATCCAAGTGCGTCCGGCCGTATACCACATGATGTACATGGTGAACAACGAACCCGCTTTGAGTCTTTTCATAATCTTGGATCCGAGGAACACGATGAGCGCCGCGCCGACGAGATTCCAGATCATCTCATATAGGAAGGTGGGATGGAACAGCGTGCCCGTCGGGCAGGTCGCGCCGTCATAGCATTGCTCGCTGTGCCCTATGGCGCTTCCTTCCATATTGAGTTTCAAGCCCCACGGCAGTGTGGTCGGTGCGCCGTAGAGCTCCTGGTTGAACCAGTTTCCCAGACGTCCCACGGCCTGCGCCACGAGCAGTCCGGGAGCGACGGCGTCGCCAAGCAGAGCCATCGGATAATGCTTGTGCCGGCACCATGCCCATGTGGCAAGCGCTCCGAGCAGCACGCCGCCCCAGATGCCCAATCCGCCGTTCCAGATCCGGAACATCTCGACCCAATCGCCATTCGGCCCAAAGAAACGTTCAGGAGTGGTGATGATGTGGTAGATGCGCGCTCCTATGATGCCGCTCGGCACCGCAACCAAGGTGATGTCGAGAATCTGGTCGAAGGTGCCGCCGTATCGCTTCCAGCGAACAGTCGTCATCCATACCGCCAGCACGATGCCAAGCAGAATGCACAACGCGTAGAAATGTATGGTCACCGGACCGATGGAAAACTGTGAGATCGTCGGCGATGGAATATAAGCAAGTGTCATGGTTCCCCGATGGTAGTCCACGTATCCGATATGATACGTGGACCACCAATGAGCCGTTTCCGGTTGTTTTCAGTTGCGGGCGTTATGGATGCCTTCGGCGAGCTCCTCGGTCTTCGCGGCCAAAGCCTTGAGACCGGTGGCCTCATCGACGGCGTGTTCGCCGGATTCGTCGAGCATGGTGTGCACCAAGGCCGAGCCTACGATGACGCCGTCCGCATAGGCTCCGACACGGGCGCCCTGCTCCGCGGTGGACACGCCGATGCCGACGCACACGTTTTTTGCTCCGGCCTTACGGGTACGGGATACAAGCTCTTCCGGCGAGGCGTCGATGGTGGAACGTTCGCCGGTGACGCCCATGCGCGCCGCTGCGTAGACGAAGCCACGCGCGTTGTCGGCAACGATCTTCAGACGGTCCTTGGTGGAATCCGGGGATACCAGGAAGATACGGTCGAGCCCATGGCGGTCGGATGCCTCAATCCATTCGCCGGCCTCGTCCGGAATGAGGTCCGGAGTGATCAGACCGGCGCCGCCCGCGTTCTCGAAGTCACGTGCGAAACGTTCGACGCCGTAGTGGAAGATGAGGTTCCAGTAGCTCATGACCAGCGGTACTCCCCCGGCGTTCGCCACGGTCTCCACGGCTTTGAAGACATCGGCGATTTTCTCACCGTTGTCGATGGCGATCTGGGAGGCCGCTTGGATGACGGGGCCGTCCATGACGGGGTCGGAATACGGCAGTCCGATCTCAACCGCGTTCACGCCATGTTCGACCATGGTGCGGAACGCTTTGAGTGAGTATTCCGGATCGGGGAACCCATATGGCAGATATCCGATGAAAGCCGGCTTGTCGGCGGCCTTGAACTCCTCGAACATGGACTCGGTCGGACTGGGCTTGTGGCTGATGCCAAGCGGTTGTCCGGACGGCGTGGATGCTGTTGCGTTCGTCATGATGGTTGCTCCTTCTCTCATTCGCCGTCCGCATTGTTGCCGTGGGCGCCATTGGCTTCCAAGGCTTTGGCCTGCTCATCGGTCAGATATCCGAACCACTTGCCGGCGGTGTTCATGTCCTTGTCTCCGCGACCGGAAATGTTGATGATCATGACCGGATGCTCATATCCCTTGGCTTTGAGGTCCATGGCCGCCTTATAGGCGCCGGCGACGGCATGGGAGCTTTCGATGGCCGGAATGATGCCTTCGGTCTCGCACAGGTCCTTGAAGGCGCTCATGGCCTCCTGGTCGGTCGCCCAGGAATAGTTGACGCGGCCGATGTCCTTGAGCCATGCGTGCTCGGGGCCCACGGAGGCATAATCCAATCCGGCGGAGATGGAGTAGGTGTCGAGGGTCTGTCCTTCGGAGTTCTCAAGCAGATAGCTCTTGGCTCCTTGGAACATGCCGAGTTCGCCGGTTCCCGGCGCGAACCGTATGGCATGCCGTCCGGATTCGGGGCCGTTGCCGCCGGCCTCGTAGCCGTACAGGTTCACGCGTTCGTCGTCAAGGAAGGCGTTCATGATGCCGATGGCGTTGGAACCGCCACCGACGCATGCGCAAATCGCATCCGGATGGTCGATGCCGTACCAATCCTGCAACTGCTGCTTGGCCTCCTCGCCAATGATCTTCTGGAAGTCGCGCACCATGGATGGGAACGGATGGGGTCCCGCGACCGTGCCGAGCAGGTAATGGGTGTCCTTGACGTTGGTGACCCAATCGCGCAACGCCTCATTGATGGCGTCCTTGAGAATGCGGTCTCCCAAGGTGACCTCCACGACTTCCGCACCCAGCATGCGCATACGCGCCACGTTCAACGCCTGGCGACGGGCATCGATCTGCCCCATGTAGATGCGGCACTTGAGACCCAGCATGGCGCAGACCGTCGCGGTGGCCACGCCGTGCTGGCCGGCGCCGGTCTCGGCGATCACGCGGGTCTTGCCCATACGCTTGACCAGAAGGGCCTGTCCGAGCGCGTTGTTGATCTTGTGGGCACCGGTATGGTTCAGATCCTCACGTTTGAGGAACACCCGGGCGTCGAGCCCGGTCTTCTCCTTGAGTCGTTCAGCGAAACGGGGAGCCTCGGTCAATGGGGAGGGACGGCCGACATACTGCTGGTTCAATCGGGCCAATTCCTTATGGAATTCCGGATCGGCCTTGGCTTCCGTATACACGCGCTCAAGCTCATCCAACGCCGTGATCAACGCTTCCGGCACGTACCGTCCACCAAATTGTCCGAAATACGGTCCTTCATGGCTTGCCAATGGGGTCTGTTCGGATGCTTTCACTCTTGCTCCTGCCTTTACTAGTCGATTCACCGCCTGTTCGTGGTCGACTGCGGTGGCTACGCCTTCGCCCACCAGCACCGCATCGGCGCCGGCACGGGCATAGTCCTCAAGCTCGACCGCGCCGAACACACCCGATTCCGCCACACGAATCACATCGTCCGGCAAATCGGCCGCCAATTCGTTGTATTTGTTCACGTCTACCTTGAGATCCTTGAGGTTGCGGGCGTTGATGCCGATGACCTTGGCCCCTGCCTTGATGGCGCGTTGGATCTCCTCACGGGTGTGGGTCTCCACAAGAACCGTCATGTCAAGGCTGTGCGCAAGATCAAGCAGGGATTTGAGCCTGTCGTCATCCAGCGCGGCGACGATGAGCAGCACCAGATCCGCTCCGTGCGCCCGCGCCTCCCAAATCTGGTATTCGGTGACGATGAAATCCTTACGCAGCACGGGAATCCTTACCGCGGCGCGCACCTTGTCGAAATCGTCAAGCGAGCCAAGGAAGCGGCGCCCCTCGGTAAGCACGGAGATAGCGCTCGCCCCTCCCCTCTCGTATTCACGGGCCAAAGCGGCCGGGTCGGGGATATCGCTCAAATGGCCTTTGGAGGGGGAAGCCCTTTTGATTTCGGCGATGACCGGGACGCCATCCGACTTCTTCAGCCATTGGCGCGCGTCAATCGGCGACGGCGCATCGAACGCCATACGCTTGACCTTGTCAAGCGGTACATCCTTCTCCCTCGACTTCTGATCTTCGACGGCTCCCGCCACCAATTCATCGAGCACGGACATTGATATTCCTTTCACAACGCAATCAAATGGTCACACATGACTCACAACTGGCGGAGCTGCGCGGCGATCTGCACCGCCTCGACGCTGGCTTCGGCCTTGTTGCGAGTCTCCTGCCACTCACTGGCCGGCACGGAATCAAGCACGATTCCAGCTCCGGCCTGCACGCTCGCTTCATGGTCGCGGATGAATGCGGTTCGAATGGCGATGGCCATATCGAGGTTGCCTGAAAAATCGAAGTAGCCGACGGTGCCGCCGTAGATGCCGCGGTCGGCCGGCTCGAGCTCGTCGATGATGTCGATGGCACGCGGCTTCGGCGCTCCGGACAGCGTTCCCGCGGGGAAGGCGGATGTGAACACATCGAACGGAGTCATGCCATCGGCGACCTGTCCCGTGACGGTCGAGCAGATGTGCATGATATGACTGAACCGCTTGATGTCCATCAGAGAGACGACTTCGACGCTTTCCGGCCTGCACACCCGGCTCAAATCGTTGCGGGCCAGATCGACCAGCATGATATGCTCGCTGCGCTCCTTCGGGTCGGCCAACAGTTCCTTGGCCAATCTTTCGTCCTCTTCGGGAGTGGCGCCGCGCGGCCGGGATCCGGCGATCGGGAAGGACATGGCATGGCCATTGTCCACCTTGATCAAGGTTTCCGGACTGGAGCCGATGACATTGAAATCGCGTCCCTGAGCATCGGTGAGCGTCATGAAGTACATGTACGGACTCGGATTGAGCGTGCGCAGCACACGGTACACGTCGAACGGGTCCGCAGGCGAATCGATGTCAAGCCGCTGCGAGATGACCACTTGGAACACATCGCCGTCGACGATGTGCCGCTTGGCCGTTTCGACGGCGCGCTCGTAATCCTCTTTTTCGGTGCGGAACCGTAACTGGGGTTGTTCGGCCGATTCGTCGAGCACGTTGACCCTCGCCTCGTTCTCAACCGGCGTGGCGGCCTTGCGCTGCATATCATCCAGACGCTCCAAAGCCTCGTCATAGGCGGCATCGGCGCGTGTCGGCCGGTCATCGACGTTCACGGCGTTGGCGATCAGCCATACGGAACCGGACACATGGTCCACCACGGCGATATCCGTGGCAAGGGCCAATACGGTCTCCGGCTGCCCAGTCTCGTTCGGCGCCTCGGCGCGCAGCGTCGGTTCCCAATGCCGAATCGAATCCCAACCCACCGTGCCGACAAGGCCGCTGGTCAGGTTCGGCAGTCCTTCGACATGCGGGGCCTTCAACGTTTTCAACGCCGCATGGGCCACTTCGACGACATCTCCCTCGGTGGGGACACCGACAGGCACCCGTCCAAGCCAATCAGCCTTGCCGGCGTTCGAACGCAGCTGCGCCATGGAATTCACGCCGATGAAGCTGTACCGGCTCCAAGCCCCGCCGAATTCCGCGGATTCAAGGATGAATGTGCCGGAACGGCCTCCCGCCAGACGTTCATAGAAACCCACCGGAGTCAGTGAATCGGCAAGCAGCCGCCGCACAATGGGGATGACACGGTACCCTTGGTCCGCCAATTCATGGAACTGCTTACGGCTTGGCCAAGTGGAGCCCCACTTCAGTGTCCGCACACTGCATTCGCTCACCGCTGGCCCTCCTGTTCCTTGGTCCGATGGCCTACGACCACAGGCAGCTGCCCGCCTTCCTCGAAGCAGGAGCGCTTGCCCGTATGGCATGCAGCTCCCACTTGGTCGACTTCCACCAGAATGGCATCTCCGTCGCAATCAAGCGCGAAGGACTTCACATATTGGGCATGGCCCGACATATCGCCCTTGCGCCAGTACTCCTGCCTGGATCTCGACCAGAACGTGACACGGCCGGTGGTGAGGGTCCGCCTGACGGCTTCGTCGTTCATATAGCCGACCATCAACACCTCCTTGGTGTCGAACTGCTGGATGACGGCGGCGACCAAGCCCTTGTCGTCGCGCTTGAGCCGTTGCGCGATGCGGGGATCGAGGGTAGTGGAGTTGTCGTATGCTTTTTCGTTGGTCATGATGCTTCTTGCGATTCGTTCAGTGGAGATGTTCTACGTGCAGTGTTTCCGGTCAATCAGAACCGTGGATACGCCGTTCCGTTCAGCGTACGGTGTAGCCAGCGGCCTTGATGGCCTCCTTGACCTCACCGATGGTGACCTTTCCGTAATGGAAGATCGACGCGGCGAGCACCGCATCCGCGCCGGCCGCGATCGCCGGCGGGAAATCCGCCGCCTTTCCGGCGCCGCCCGAAGCGATGATGGGGATCCTGACTTCCTTGCGCACGGCCTTGATCATTTCCAAATCGAATCCCTGCTGTGTGCCGTCGGCATCCATCGAATTGAGAAGAATCTCTCCTGCACCGAGCTCTTGGGCGCGTTTGACCCACCAGATGGCGTCGATGCCTGTGGACTTGCGTCCTCCCATGGTGGTCACTTCGAAACCGGACTGCGTATGGCGCTCTCCACGTTCACGCCGCGCATCGACGGAAAGGACGAGCACTTGGTTGCCGAATCTTTCGGAAACGCGGCTGATCAGCGTGGGATCATTGATCGCCGCGGTGTTGACGCCGACTTTGTCCGCGCCGCAGCGAAGCAGCGAATCGACGTCCTCGGGAGTGCGCACACCGCCGCCGACGGTCAGTGGAATGAAGATCTGCTCAGCGGTCCGGCTCACCACATCCACCATGGTATGCCTGTGGGAGCTCGAAGCCGTCACATCAAGGAACGTCAGCTCATCGGCACCTTGCCGGTAGTATTCCGCGGCGAGTTCCACCGGATCGCCGGCGTCGCGAAGATTCTCGAAATGCACGCCTTTGACCACTCGTCCCGCATCTACATCAAGACATGGAATGACTCGGACCGCCAGTGACATGGTGCTCTACTCCTTCGCGCATAAAGTTTGCAACGATTGCAAGAGTAACCGCAAAATGTCACGTCGACGCGCATGGAGTCCGAGTATCGGACAGAAACATTGGAATCAGTCGCGTTCCTTGGCTGCCAGCTGTCCGCAGGCCCCATCTATGTCCTGCCCGCGGGTGTCCCGCAATGTGGCGGTGATGCCCGCGTTGCGAAGGATCTGCAGGAATCTGCGTTCGTCCTCGGGTTTGGACGCGGTCCATTTCGATCCCTCGATGGGATTGAGCGGAATCGGATTGACATGCGCCCAGTCATCCCCGTAATGGTTCAGGCGTTTGGCCAGCAGTCTGGCATGCTCGGCCTGGTCGTTGATTCCGCGCATCAAAGCGTATTCGATGCTGACCCGTCGTTTGGTGGCCAGATAGTAATCGTGCGCGGCATCCAGCACCTGCGTGGTGTTGAAGCGCTTGTTCATCGGCACCAATTCATCGCGCAGCTCGTCGCTCGGAGCGTGCAGCGATACCGCGAGTCTCACAGGGATGCCCTCCGCGGCAAGCTTCCTGATGCCCGGCACCACGCCAACCGTGGAGACAGTGATATTGCGGGCGGAAATGCCGAAACCTTCAGGAGGCATGGCGCTGATCTGCCGGACGGCGCTCAACACCGACCTATAGTTGCCCATCGGCTCGCCCATGCCCATGAACACGATATTGCTCAAACGGCCCGGACCACCGGCCACATCGCCGTCGCGCATGGCTTTGGCAGCCACCCGTACCTGTTCCACGATCTCACCCGCGGACATGTTCCTGGTCAGTCCCAACTGGCCGGTGGCGCAGAATGGGCATCCCATGCCGCAGCCGACTTGGCTGGATATGCACAGCGTGGTTCTTGTCGGATAACGCATCAGCACGGATTCGATCAATGATCCGTCGAACAGCCGCCACAATGTTTTGATGGTCGCGCCCTCGTCGGCCACCTGGCGGGTCACTTCGTGGATGAGTTCCGGGAAGAAGGTTTCTGCCGCGTCGGCACGCCTGGCCGCGGGGAAGTCGGAGAACTCCTCCGCGGCGATATCGAAATGGCCATAATAATGGTTGGCCAATTGCTTGACCCTGAATTTCGGCAGCCCGATTTCCTTGGCCTTGGCGATTCGCTCATCGTCGGACATGTCGGCGAAATGCAGCGGCGGCTTGCCACGCCGGGCGTGATCCTTCGATAGCACATCCCTGAATGCGCCCGATGTTCCTCCGGGCGTGATGCCGGTTTCCGGTTGTTCGTTCGTGGAATTATTCACGTTTGCAGCCGTCTCTTTCTCAGATTCCGGTGGCCCACAGCAGCACGCACACGAAAGGCGCGCACAGCAGGATGGAATCGACGCGGTCCATCACGCCACCATGGCCTTTGAGCAGGTGCCCCATGTCCTTGATGCCGATGTCACGCTTCAGCATGGATGCGCACAGATCGCCGAACGTTCCCGCCACGCCGATCATGACGCCCGCGATGACGGGCACCCACCAGCGGGACGCGCATACGGAAGGCTCATACGTGCAGAACATCGAGACGAAGAAACCGGCCATGGCGAACAGGATGGAACCGGCGAGGCCTTCCCAGGACTTCTTCGGGGAGATACGCGGGCTAAGCTTGTGCTTGCCGAGCCAGGCTCCTGCGAACAGTCCACCGGTATCGCTCAAAGCCGGCATGAACACCAGCATGATGGCATGCGCCACAGGATGGTCGTTGAAGGTCAACGGCATAATCAGGCAGGAGGCCAGCAATGGGATGTACAGCACCGTGAACATGGAGACGGCCACATGGCTCAGACGGCTGTGGCTGATCTCCCCCTGCTCGTGGTTGAATGACGATTCAAGACGAGCGCCGGCATCGGCATGCGACAGCTTGTCCGCCACCGCAAGGGAGAGACGGCTGCCGAATGTCACCTTGGCGCTGGCCGCGATCGCGATCAGCAGCAGCGAGACCAATACGCAGACTGTCATCGCCACAATATGATGGGTGCCGTAATACGTGGCCAGCAATGTCGTGGCCGAACACACCCAGAGCGTCACCACGGGAATATGCAATCCGACGGTGGCGAAATCGACGCGCAGCTCCCACAGGGCGAGCATCATGAACAGCACGACCAGATAAACGAACAGGTCGACGCTGATCAACAGGCACGCCAGAATGATGGCGATGAGAACGACGGCCGTGCCAATGGCCTGTGGCATGTTCCGCCCCGTCTTCTTGTTGATGGCGTCGATGGCCTCGGCTTCCTTTTCGTGTTGCTCCTGATGCCCAGTCATGTTCTCCCCTGTGGTACCGTGCGTCGATTTTTGATATGAAGGTATGAAGAATCAGACCTCCATGATCTCCTTCTGCTTGGTTTCCAGCAGAGCGTCAAGTTCTTCGGTGGTCTGCTTGGTGACCTTGTCCAGCTCCTTGAGCAGACGATCGCCCTCGTCCTCGCCCATGTCGCCGTCCTTGATCGCCTTGTCAAGCGATTCCTTGGCCTTGCGACGGATGTTGCGCACCGCGACCTTTCCGTCTTCCGCCTTGCCCTTGGCGATCTTGACGTATTCCTTGCGGCGCTCCTCGGTCAGCTCCGGCATGGTCAGACGGATGACGTTGCCGTCACGACGCGGGCTGGCGCCAAGATCGGAGTCTCGCAACGCCTTCTCCACGGCATTGGCCTGGGATGCGTCGAACGGGGTGACGGCCAGCGTGCGCGGTTCCGGGACGCCGATGGTGGCGACGGCCTTCAACGGAGTCGGAGCACCGTAATAATCGACGGTGATGCCGTTAAGCAACGCCGGATTCGCACGGCCGGTGCGGATGCCGGAGAAGTTCTCCTTGGTGGATTCCACGGACTTTGCCATCTGGGCCTTGGCCTGATCAACGATAGTTGCCATTGTTTTGCTCCTTATTTTGTTTTTTCAATCGATATTCGACGTTGAATGTCGTCACTCGGCAAGCTTGGATTCAGCGGTGGAAACCATGGTGCCGATTTCGTCACCAAGCAGCGCACGGGTCACGTTTCCGGCGCCTTCCAGACCGAAGACGCGGATACGCTGGCGATTGTCCCTCGCCATGGAGAGCGCCGAGGCATCCATGACGGCAAGATTGTCCACCAGCGCGCGGTTGTAGCTCAACGTGGCGAAACGCTTGGCGTTTTCGTCCTTGCGCGGATCAGCGGTGTATACGCCATCCACACCGTTCTTGCCCATCAGCACCTCGTCGCAGTGGATCTCCAGGGAACGCTGAATGGACACCGTGTCGGTGGAGAAATACGGCATGCCGGCACCGGCGCCGAAAATCACGACACGGCCCTTTTCCAAATGGCGAATGGCCTTGAGCGGAATGTAAGGCTCGGCCACTTGCCCCATGGTGATGGCGGTCTGCACGCGGGTCGCCTGCCCCTCCTGCTCAAGGAAATCCTGCAACGCGAGGCAGTTCATCACAGTGCCGAGCATGCCCATGTAATCGCCGCGGGAACGGTCAATGCCGGCCTGCTGCAATTCGGCGCCACGGAAGAAGTTGCCGCCGCCCACGACGATGGCGACCTGTACGCCCTGTTTGACAGCGGGGACGATCTCCTCCGCGATACGGCGGATGACGGCGGTGTCGATACCGACTTTTCCGCCTCCAAACGCTTCGCCGGAAAGCTTGAGCAACACCCTACGGGGATTGTCACCAGTGTTTTCGCCAGTCATGAAATGCCTTTCTTACCCGAAAACCCATGAAATTACCGCTCTTAAGACTATCGGCAAACGCAGACACCGAAAACACGATGGCCCGGAGGGAAAAGAAAAACGGCCACAACCCGATGGGATTGCGGCCGTTGAGGATATGCCGGCCCGCATGGGGAATGCGGGCCCGTCTCATATCAGATTCACTCGGCGTCGCCCTTGCCGACCTCCACGCGAGCGAAGGCCAACGCGGAGCCACCGACTTCCTTGAACAGGTCGCCGACGGTCTTGGACGGATCCTTGACGTAGGCCTGCTCGAGCAGCACGGTCTCCTTGTAGAAAGCGCCCAGACGGCCTTCCACGATCTTCGGGGCGATCTTCTCGATCACGGCTTCCGGCTTGCCCTTGCTCTTAAGCTCCTCGGTGGTCTTCTCGGTGGCCACGCGACGCTCGGACTCCAGCACATCGGCCGGGACATCCTCGCGGGTCAGCCACTGGGCACCCATCGCGGAAATCTGGAGAGCGGCCTCATGTGCCACGGCGGCGCCGGCCTCATCAGTGGCGATCATGGCCACGATGCTCGGCGGCATCTCAGCGGACTTCTTGTGGGCGTAGACCTCGACATGCGGGCCTTCGACCTTGGCAAACTGGCCGACCTTGACGTGCTCGCCGAACAGAGCCGCGGCTTCCTCGACGGCTTCCTTCACGGTGGAGTCGCCGGAGGCCGCCGCCAGAACGTCATCCACGGAGGATGCCCCGGCCTTGACGGCGTCATCGAGCACGCTGTCGGCGAATTCCACGAACTTCGGGGTCTTGGCCACGAAGTCGGTTTCGGAGTTCAGCTCGACCGCGTAGCCGGTCTGGCCGTTGGCGGACTCGACGACGGTGGAGGCGATGGTGCCTTCCTGGGCCTTGCGGCCTTCGCGCTTGCCAGCGGCCTGAATGCCCTTGGCGCGGATGATCTCCTTGGCGCGGGCCACGTCGCCTTCGGCTTCGGTCAGTGCCTTCTTGACGTCCATCATGCCGGCGCCGGTTTCCTCGCGCACCTGCTTGATCAGAGCTGCAGTGATTGCTGCCATTGGTTTGTCTCCTCTGAAAATTTTATGATGCCTCTATGATGGGAGGCGCAACGCCTCCCATCATAGAGCATGGTTTCACTCAGCCTTGGCTTCGCCTTCAGCCGCAGCCGGAGCTTCGGCGGTCGGAGCACCCTCGGTGAGGAGCTCCTTCTCCCAAGCTGCCATCGGCTGCTCGGATTCGCCTTCGGCCTTGGCGGCCTTGCCGGAACGCTCCAGCAGGCCTTCAGCCACTGCGTCAGCCATGAGGCTGGTCAGCAGCTCGATGCCGCGGATGGCGTCATCATTGGCGGCGATCGGATACTCAACGGATTCCGGATCGGCGTTGGTGTCGACGATGGCAACGACCGGGATGCCCAGCTTGTGGGCTTCCTCGACGGCCAGAGCCTCCTTGTTCACGTCAACCACGAACATGGCGGACGGGGTACGGTTCATGTTGCGGATACCGCCCAACTGCTTGGCCAGCTTGTCCTTTTCACGCTCGAGGAGCAACAGCTCCTTCTTGGTCAGACCGGAACCGTGCACGTCGGTGAAGTCCATCTCCTCAAGTTCCTTGAGACGGGAGACGCGCTTGGACACGGTCTGGAAGTTGGTCAGCATGCCGCCGAGCCAGCGCTCGGAGACGTACGGCATGTTCACGCGGGTGGCCTGGGTGGAGACGGCTTCCTGAGCCTGCTTCTTGGTGCCGACGAACAGCACTGTGCCGTTGTGGGCGACAGTGGCCTTGATGAAGTCGTAGGCCTTGTCGATCATGTCGAGCGACTTGAACAGGTTGATGATGTGGATGCCGTTGCGCTGGGTGAGGATGAACTGCTTCATCTTCGGGTTCCAACGACGGGTCTGGTGGCCGAAGTGCAGACCTGCCTTCAGCATGTCGCTCATAGTGATCTGAGCCATGGTATCGCTACCTCTTTCTTGTCGGTTCTTGCCTGGCCATGCGTTCCTGCGTGCAGCCGACGTCCTGAGGACATCAGCCGACCGACACAGGCCGTCACGAGCATGACGCGAATTGTTTGTGCGCCGGTTGACAATATTGGGTGGTTCGGGACGCTCGCGACAGCGTCTCTCACCGGAATGGCACACACGAGATAAAAATATCACGGGGCCACGTCTTTCGTGGACGCGGCCCCGTGACACCATCGGGTTTCCAATCACTTACGATGGTTGCGCATGTAACGCATCGCCTCTCGGCGCTCCTCCTTCTCCAGACGATCGAGATAGACATGGCCGTCCAGATGATCGGTTTCGTGCTGCAGCATGCGTCCCATGATGCCATGGCCCTCCAGAACGACGGTATTGCCATCCAAATCGATGCCGCGTACCCGTGCGTAATCCGCACGCCGGGTCTTATACCACAATCCCGGAACGGACAGGCAGCCTTCATCGCCATACTGCTCTCCGCTGGTCTCCTCCAGCACGGGATTGAGCACATAGCCAATCTTGCCGTCGATGTTGTAGGAGAACGCGCGCAGGCTCACACCGATTTGGTTGGCGGACAGACCGGCACGTCCCGGATCGTCGACGGTGTCCAACAGATCCTGCACCAGATGGCGCACGGCGGGCGTGATCTCCCTGATGGGGTCGCATGGTGTGCGCAGCACCGGATCAGGTACGACTCGAATCTCACGGATTGCCAAAATTAACGCTCCTCGCTATTATCCGATTCCTCGGTTTCGGAAGGTTCAGCGGATGTTTTCGCCTTGTCATCCGATTCATCGGACTGTTTCTTGATTCTCTCCTGCATGGTATCAAATGCCTGCCGAACCTTCGGACTGACCGATTCGGAAGCCTGCCGCATGCTTTCCGATGCCTGCTTGACCGTTTCCGTGGTGCGGTCGAGAATCTGGACCGTCTTCGGCAAAGGCCTGCCGGACTGTTTCGGAGCATAGATGACGTTTTCGATGATGTCCTCGTAACGCTGCAGAACCTTGGGACGGACGACCTTCAGGCTTGCGGTCAGAGTACCGTCCTGCTGGTTGAATTCCTCACTGAGGATTTCGAATTTGCGTACGGATTCCGCGCGGGAGACGTTCGCGTTCGCCTTTTCGACATATTGCTGCACGAACGCACGCACAGCGTCGTTCCCGGCGATCTGCTCCATGGACATATCGCGGTCCAGTCCCTGTTGGGACAGCCACGAACGGACCATGTCGGAATCCAGTTCGATCAGCGCGCTGATGAATGGCTTTCCATCGCCGATGACCACCGCATGGGACACTATCGGGCAGGTGTCGATGATGTCCTCCATCGGCGCCGGACTGACGTTCTTGCCGCCGGCCGTGATGATGATGTCCTTCTTGCGACCGGTTATGTATACGAATCCGTCGTCGTCGATGGCACCCAGATCCCCGGTCCTGAGCCAACCGTCGGGCATTTTGACCTCGGCGGTCTTCTCGGGGTTCTTGTAATAGCCGAGGAAGACGTTGGGGCCCATGACCTGCAGCTCCCCATCATCGTCGGTGCGCACGCCCATGCCAGGTCCGGGTTTGCCCACGGAACCGACACGGTTCGCGTTCTGCCAGTTGACGATCATCGGAGCCGCCGTCTCCGTCATGCCATATCCCTGGATGAACGTGATGCCGTCCATGCCGTTGAAGAAGTGGGCAAGGTCGACGTTCAACGGAGCCCCTCCGCATGCCAGGTATTTCAGATTCGGCCCAAGCGCGGAACGGATGGACTTGCCGACAGTGGACATGAAGAACGAATGCTCGGTGCGTGCGATCAGGGAATGTCCGGCCCCGTTCTGCTCGTCTTTGGACCACTGGACGAAATGCTCGAACGCCTTGGCGAAGATCCTGCCGCGGATGCCGGCGCCGGCCTTCTGCGATGCGGCGTTGTACACTTTTTCGAACACGCGGGGCACGCCAAGCAGATATGTCGGTTTGAAGCTGCGCAGATCGGCAAGCAGGTGCTTGGCGCCGGGAAGATAACCGACCACGCCTTGCCCGCCGATAGCCACATACTGGATGTAGCGGGCGAAGCAGTGCGCCAACGGCAGGAACAGCATCAACCGGTTCGGCTGGTAAAGCATGTCATCGAGGATGATGTAGCCGTTGAGCACTATGTGCGTGAAATTACGATGGGACAGCATCGCGCCTTTCGGACGTCCCGTGGACCCCGACGTGTAGACGATGGTAAGCATGTCGTCCGCCTTGACCCGGGAGATGGCCCGATCGAGCGCGTCGTCGTCGATGCCTTCCCCGAAATCCACGACCGCATCGAGCCCGTCCGCCTTGAAGTTGAACACATAGCGCAATCCCTCGTATTCGTCGCGGATCTGTTCAAGGGTCTGCGTGTGCGCGGAATCTCCGGCGAAGGCGATGATCGGCTCGACCTCTTCAACGATGGAGGCCGCCTGCTTGGCCGAATCCGTCTCATATATCGGAACGCTTACCGCACCAATCGCGGCGCAGGCAAAATCCACCACGCCCCATTCATAACAGGTCGGGGAATAGATGACCACCATGTTTCCCGGCTTGACGCCAAGGCCGATGAGTCCTTTAGCCACGGCGCGCACACGGGCGAGCATCTGGGCCGCCGTCACATCATGCCATTGCCTGGTATCGTCATCCTGCCATTGCGCGATAAGGTCGTCCGGGGTCTTCCCCGCACGACGTGCCAGCAATGCGTAGACCGTATCCTCATCCGTGGTGCTGTAAGCCGGTTCCGGTACAAATTCTCTCAACATGGCTTCTATAGTAGTTGCCGTTCTTCCAAGGCGCACTGGGAAACCCTTGGAATCGACTGTAAATAGCCAATTCCAAGGGTTTTGCCTTAATATTCCGCTTTAAAAAGCGTCAGCCGAAATCAGCCACGGCGCACTTCCATACGGATCCTCTGAACACGAAGGTCGTATTGCAGCTCATCCGCAGATCGCCGATGCTAAGCAGCACGGCGCATTCGAACTTCGTCGGCGAAACCAGCCATCCATTGACCATGAACACGTTGATGGGCAGCAGACCGAACCTGGCGTGAAGCCTGATATCCTCCTTCATGTGATCGATCAAAAGACCTGACGCCGTCTTCAGCCGGCGCATGCAGTCCTCCGTCAGGATGCGTTCGACGTGCGCCGGTTTCCGGCGGCCGCGGAAGATATCGATGACATCGCATGACAGGCGCGCCCCCAAAAGCGCCAGATAATGCGCCTGTCCGACATCCCACGGCGTGTCGTCGATGCGGACGATATGGTATGGGATGCGTTTGTGGGACAATTCCGATTCCAGAAAACCATCGTATGAGGAAAGGAATCTCTTCTCTCTTTTCAGCTGTTCCAGCAGCCGGTTATCTTCTTCGTTGAAGTCCAATAGCGTGTCCAATCCTGATGACGGAATCCTGTCCGGTTCGTCGTCTCGCAAAACATCTTCGTTATCCACCTCCTGCTCGGGATTGGATTGCGGACCTGGAGGTGGAACATCGTCTTTGAATAAATCGTCCATATAACATGGCCTCCTTTATCGGATGACATCCGACTCTGCTGAGAAGGACGTAATGACCATTTAGACATAAGAAATTCCCCCCGTCAAGTCGGCGGAGGGAATTATCGAATATGTGGACGACCCACCCTTCAGGGGCGGGTTCCAGTCATTCGGTCACCGGTTCGGGGTGACGGTGACCGGGCAACGCTGGAAGCTCTTCAGGTCGACATAGCCGGTGGTGGCCATGGCCCGGCGAAGAGCGCCGACGAAATTGGTGGTACCATCCGCATTGTGGCTTGGACCGAACATCACTTCCTCCAAAGTGCCCACGGTTCCCACGTTGGTGCGGAAGCCACGCGGCAACGTCTGATGGCGCGCCTCGGCGCCCCAGTGCATACCCTGGCCGGGCGCCTCTTTGGCGCGGGCCAACGGAGAGCCGAGCATCACCGCATCCGCTCCAAGGGCAAAGGCTTTGATGAAGCTTCCGGAATCGCCCATGCCTCCATCGGCGATCACCTGCACGTAGCGGCCACCCGATTCGTCCATGTAATCACGCCGCGCCTCGGCGACGTCGGCGATGGCGGTAGCCATCGGGGCATGCACTCCGATCGTGTTGCGGTTGGCGGAGACCGCTCCGCCGCCGAAACCGACAAGGACACCGGCCGCGCCGGTACGCATCAGATGCAGGGCCGCGGTGTAGTTGGCCGCGCCTCCAACGATGACCGGAACATCTAGGTCATAGATGAACTTCTTGAGATTGAGGGGCTCGTGGTCCTTGGAGACATGCTCCGCGGACACGACGGTGCCACGGATCACGAACAGGTCGACGCCCGCCTCAAGCACCGTCGAATAATAGTCCTGCGTACGCTGGGGCGACAACGCTCCGGCGACGGTAACGCCTGCATCACGAATCTCATGCAGGCGCTCGACGATGAGCTCCGGCTTGATCGGTTCGGCATAGATCTCCTGGATGCGCTCGGTGGCCTTGTCCGCCGGCAACTGCGCGATTTCGTCAAGCAGCGGCTGAGGATCATCGTAACGAGTCCACAGCCCTTCAAGATCGAGCACGCCAAGCGCGCCCATTTTGCCCATGGCGATGGCAGTCGCCGGGCTGGTCACGGAATCCATTGGAGCGCCGATGACCGGCACGTCGAATTCATAGGCATCGACCTGCCAGGAAGTGGATACGTCCTGAGGGTCACGGGTACGACGGGAGGGGACGATGGAGACATCGTCCAACGAGTAGGCCAGACGGCCTTTCTTGCCCAAACCGATTTCAATTTCCTGAGACATGGTTTCAAGGCTAATGCTCAGCTATGACAGTGGCTTCAAGCGTGTCCTCCCATGGTTTGGACATTTCCGGGCGTAATTAACGCACATGTATTAAGACGGGATTCATCACCTCAATCCCGACAGGAGGACAAACCATGGCCAAAATCAAGGTCGAAGGCAAAGTCGTCGAACTAGACGGCGACGAAATGACCCGCGTCATCTGGAAGGACATCAAGAACCGTCTGATCCTGCCATATCTCGACGTGGATCTGGATTACTACGATTTGGGCATCGAGAACCGAGATGCCACCGACGACCAAGTGACCGTGGACGCGGCGAGGGCCATCCAGCGGGAACATGTCGGCGTCAAGTGCGCCACCATCACCCCGGACGAGGCGCGCGTCAAGGAATTCGGCCTGAAGAAGATGTGGAAGTCCCCCAACGGCACCATCCGCAACATCCTCGGCGGAACCATCTTCCGCGAGCCCATCGTCATGAGCAATGTGCCGCGTCTGGTGCCGGGATGGACCAAGCCGATCGTCGTGGCCCGCCATGCGTTCGGCGACCAGTACAAGGCCACGGACTTCAAGGTCCCCGGCGCCGGCCAGCTCACCGTCACGTTCACGCCGGAAGACGGCGGCGAACCCATCCAGCACGTCGTGTACAACTACGGCCCCGACGGCGGCGTCGCCCAGGTGCAGTACAACGTCAACGATTCGATCCGCGGCTTCGCGCGCGCCTGCTTCAACTACGGCCTGATGCGCGGCTACCCGGTGTACCTGTCCACCAAGAACACGATTCTCAAAGCATACGACGGGCAGTTCAAGGACATCTTCGCCGAAGTGTTCGAAACCGAATACAAGGACAAGTTCAAGGCGGCCGGGCTCACCTACGAGCACCGACTGATCGATGACATGGTGGCAAGCTCCCTGAAGTGGCACGGCGGATACATCTGGGCCTGCAAGAACTACGACGGCGACGTGCAGTCCGATTCCGTGGCACAGGGCTTCGGATCGCTTGGCCTGATGACCTCCGTCCTGATGACCCCTGACGGACAGACCGTCGAGGCCGAGGCGGCACATGGCACGGTGACCCGCCATTATCGCCGTTGGCAGAAGGGAGAGAAGACCTCGACCAATCCAATCGCCTCGATCTTCGCATGGACGGGCGGGCTCAAGCACCGCGCCGACCTTGACGGGACTCCGGAAGTCAGGCATTTTGCCGAGACTCTGGAAAAGGTCATCATCTCGACCGTCGAAGGCGGCCAGATGACCAAGGACCTCGCCATGCTTATCGGCCCCGACCAGCCATGGCTTGACACCGAGGGCTTCATGGACGCGCTCGATGAGAATCTGGCGAAGGCATTGACGGAATAATCGTCGGTCCTTCAAGAGGAAACCCGTATGCGTCTACACGCGTATACGGGTTTTTCAATGCCCGGATATTACAATCGATGGTCAGTATAGAAATCCGCCCACTGTATTTCGCAAAGGACATGGCATGACACTGCATCGCACAACCACGACGAAACGGCTGCTCGCCCTGCTGGCATCGGCCTGCATGGTGGCGGTCATGGGCGCATGCTCATCCAATGATGGCGCGCAGTCGCAGGACAAGGCCGCCACACAGTCCAGTACGGTGAATCCGGCCGGCAGCGTGGCGATCTTCACGCCGGCCGACGGCATCACCATCTCCCAGCAGACGCCATTGAGCAAGTGGGAGAAGATCGTTCCCGAAATCGTGTCGTCATTGAAACAGGAGGGCGTCAAGAGCGGCGACATCACCGTCAAAACCTCCTCGAATCTCGCCAAACAAAGTCAAGGCGTGCAGGACTATGTGGTGGACCACATCAACGGCTCCGAGCATTCATCCTCGAAGGGCGGAACCACTTTGGTGGTGGCACCGGTCGCGGACCTGTCGGAATCCGATAGGCAGTACGGCGACTATGCGGGACATGACATCACTTGGGATTCCGATGCGTCGGACGAGGATGCGAAGGATTACGCGCAATCTGCGCAACGTCTGGTGTCGGCGTTGCGTCTCGCCCAGAACGAGGACATGAGGGTGGTTCTAGTCTCCAATACTCTCCAAGGATACGTTCCGGACGTGTACGTTCCAATGGCCACCGCCGAACAGATAGGAAAGCTGCAAGCGCGGGAACTCGTCAGCAAGCTCGAACTCGACAAGACGTCTTCCAATGCTCCCAAGCAGATCGAGGTGCTGCTCCCCTACGATGAGACGGACGAGCATGGCGATGAGGAGGACACGTACTTCGCCCAGCATGTGTTCAAGGGAATCTGGCAGATTCTCGGACCGTATTTCAAGGACGGCAAAGCGGTCTCCCCTTCCGGAACGCTCACCGCTTCAACCGATGAATCCGATTGGCGATCCGTGGCGTTCGAATCCGCAAAGGCCGAACAGGTCAAATCCACACTCGCCGGCCGCCTCGGCATGGACGAGGATGATACGCATCCCACCCGCATCGACGGCATCATCTCATGCAACGATTATGTGGCGAAAAACGTCGCCGACGAATTGAACAAACTCGGTTATACCGGCTCCTCGGCGGATGTCAATCCGTCCATCACCATCTCCGGCATCATGGACAGCATCACCGGGAAGAAGGATCTGGAGAGAAAGACGGTGCCCAGTCCTACGGGCGCTTCGTCTGATGACGACGGCGACGAGGAATCGGATGATGAGGAGAATGCGCAGTGGCCGATCATCACCGGCTATGGGGCATATATCAGCTCCATGCCGAATATCGTCAACGGCAAGCAATGGATGACCGCGATGGAGAATCGCAAGACCTTGGCCAAGGACATCGCACGGACCTGCGTGCGATTGAACACCACAGGCAAGCTGTCCAAGTTCGACTTCATCGGCTCGACGACGGTTGAGGGAAAGAAAACGCCGACCATCCATGAGGACGTTCTGGCGATAAGCGCGGGCAATCTCAAGAAGACCCTGATCGAACCCAGCTACATATCTCTGGCGGACGCCGGCCTGTGACCGTCACCTCGACCGTGAGCATCATCCGAAAGAAGCCCGGAGACGTGGTACCACGTCTCCGGGCTTCTTTCGGATGATGCTCAAAAGCTTATTCGGCGTGGGACGCCAGCTTTCTCGGCACGTAGATGACCTTGTCTATCAGCGCACGGTAATGCTCGACCACCGCTTGCCGGCGCGCTTTCATGCTTGGCGTGACCAGACCGTTCTCCTCGGTGAATTCATCGGGGACGATTTCGAACTTGCGGATCGACTCGGCGCGCGAGGCGAACTCATTGGCCTTGTTGACCGCACGTTCGACCTCGGCACGCACAATGGGGTTCTTAGAGGCTTCGTCCAAGTCGGCGACACGTTCCGCGCCCTTGGATTCCAACCACAGGTTCGTCTCGGTCAGATCAAGGGAGATGATGGCCGCGATGAAGGGCCTACGGTCGCCGATCATCACGCATTGGCTCACCACCGGCGAAGTCATGATGGAAGCTTCCATCTCGCATGGAGAAACATTCTTGCCTCCGGCGGTGATGATGAGATCCTTCTTACGGCCGACGATGGAGACGAAACCGTCATCGTCGATGGAACCAAGGTCTCCGGTATGCAGCCATCCATCAACGATCTGCTGTCTGGTGACATCGGGATTATTATGGTACCCCGCGCACACGGCAGGGCTTTTGATGCACAGCTCGCCATCCTCGTCCACGCCCATGGTCACCCCTTGCAAGGGCAGCCCGATGGTGCCTATCCTGTAGCCTTCGGTCGGGTTGACGCTTGATGGGGCGCAGGTTTCGGTCATGCCGTAGCCTTCCAGCAAAGGAAGGCCGACGCCGTTGAAGAAGTGCGCGATGGAGGAATCAAGCGGCGCGCCACCGGAGACTGCGTATTCGACATGGCCGCCGAACACGTCCATGATCGATGAATACACAAGCTTGTCATATAGGGCGTGCTTCGCGTTCAACGTGAACGGAATCCCCTTGTCTGATTGCTGGGCATGGGACCAATCGTATGCGGTACGGGTGGCGCCCGCGAACACACGTCCCTTGAAACCGGAACCGGCCTTCTGCGATGCAGCGTTATAGATCTTTTCGAAAATCCTTGGCACGGCGAGGATGAATGTCGGCTTGAACGCCTTGAAATCGGCGAGGATGGTCTTCAGATTGCTGGAAAGGCCAAGCGAGACATTGCCGGCGAAGCAGAAGAACTGCATGTACCTTGCGAACACGTGGGCCAATGGCAGGAACAGCAGCAGGCGACGATTCGGCTTCATGGCGATGTCCGGCATGGAATTGACGCCGGAGTAGGTGATGAACACGAAATTGGCGTGCGTCAATTCGACGCCTTTCGGCGTGCCGGTGGACCCGGATGTGTACACGATGGTGGCCAAATCGGAACCCTTGACCGCCTGTTCACGTTCAAGGAACTCCGCATCCGAGACCGCATGGCCGTATTCGATGATGGTATCGAGGGCGCCAAGTCCAATGACATACACGTCACCGAGATCGGAGCATTGCCCACGCACGGATTCGATCTTGTCGCGCTGGGCGTCATCCTCGGCGAAAGCCATTTTGACGTTGGCGTCGTTGAAGATCATCCTCACCTGGGCTGGCGAATTCGTCTCATACACCGGAACGGTGAGCGCGCCGATGGACATGATGGCCACGTCGAGCGCCGTCCATTGCCAACAGGTGTGCGCGATGATGGACACGGAATCCCCAGGCATCACGCCGCGCGCGATAAGCCCTTTGGCAAGGGCCACCACCTTATCCCTGAATTGCGCGGCGGTGAACGCATCCCATTCTCCTTGGTCGTTCTTGTATTCGACCAGATTGTCGTCCGGAGTGCGTTCCGCGCGCTCCTCAAGCACTGAGAAGATGTTCCTGTCCGCGTCGATCGCATGTTCCAGAGGCCGCGTGTATTCCTTGATCATAAGCTACCCGCTTCTCGAAATCCGTTGTACACACAGCATCATAACCGTCATGCCGCATTTTTCCTCCGAAGCCGCACCCCAAACGAGATGTATGGGCCAAGCCGATCACACTGCCTTAAGACCTATCCTCATCGCCTCCACTCTGTTTGACGGATCCGAATAATCACGTCCAGCGCCTTTGAGCCCCCAATGCAGGCACTGGTCGGAGCAGTGCTCCGAAGCCCCTTCGACACGCGCGAAACGCTCCCCCTTGACGACGGCCGTTCCGACCGCGCGTGTCGTAACGGCCGGTTCGAATGTCGATGTAAGGTTCCCCGCATCCGCGCCATGACGAAGAGTCACCACGGATTTGCCGGCGACTTCACCGCTGAAGGCGATTGTCCCGTCGGCGGGCGCAAGAATGGCATCCCGCATCCTGGCCTGTAGGTCCACCCCACGATGGCCCGGCAACCATTGTTTGGCCGGCGCATCGTACGCGCCGACGATCCGCGTCTGCTCCAAAGGCCATCGCATCGATGCCCGACATTCCATCCGCACGGCATCACCCGCCGTGGCAATCCCCGCATGCGCATATGCCGACGGCGCTCGTAGGCAGCATGCCGCGAATGCGGCGCTCGCAGACACACATACGATCATCGCGGCCGCGCATCGACGGCGATTGCGTTCTTCGGCGTCATCGGACATTCTGCTACGGCGGATGCGTCGACGGTATTCCCTGCTGTCCATGTTGATTTCCTTTGCCTGCGTTGCGGTCGGGAATCGAAAGCATGCCACCGCCGCGAACCGGTTGTCCAATCAAAACGACCCTGTGGTCGGAGAACCGCACTTATCCACATGCTTCGGGCGTGTCGCGCCCGGAGCCGCCGACGTCTCCTGGTGTGGCATACGATGTAACGCATGAGCGACAACACCACGCAACGCAAGGCGTTGCAACAGCTACAGGACGAACCGGAACAGGAACGCATCGCATACTATCGCAAGCCATTCATGGTGTTATGGGCAGCCGTGCAGGAAGCGTCGAGCGAGCTGCAGGACGATTACGCTCTTTCCCCGGAACTCGCCCAGCTATGGGTCGCGGAGCAGCTGCGGCAGGTGTCGGATTCCTTGGTGGACAGGCTCGCCGAAATCGCCGTGGCGCGTGGCGAATCGAAGTCGAATGTGGCACGAGCGGCGGGTGCGAGCCCGGGCAATGTACTGCGCCGTTTTCCCCGGCTCAAGACGAATGCATCGCATGGACGCACGCTTGTCGACGATGTGCTCGACACTTTGGAGTGACCCGACTCAGGAAAAGGATAGGAGAGAATGAGAAAAACCAATTTCGGCAAAAAATAAAAAACCCTTGAAAACACAAGGGTTAAGAAGCTCCTGCGACTGGGCTTGAACCAGTGACCGTCCGATTAACAGTCGGATGCTCTGCCAACTGAGCTACGCAGGAATAGTACTCGTCCCGAGCCGCAAAACCCGGAACTTCGCTCCTGCGACTGGGCTTGAACCAGTGACCGTCCGATTAACAGTCGGATGCTCTGCCAACTGAGCTACGCAGGAATGTTCCCGCCCGGAAGACAAGCTTCCGTGCACAAGTCACATATATTACACAAATCATCCAATCATGCAAATCAGGCGCTCCGTAGCGTGTCGCGCTACCATTCGAGCTCTTCGATATCCATCGGATGCGAATTGGTCTCGACCGACGAGACGCACCCGTCATGCATGCGTATCACCCGGTCGGCGATTGGGGCGATCGCCGAATTGTGCGTCACAATCACCACCGTCGCACCCTTTTTACGGCTCATGTCCTGAAGGATGCGCAGCACCTGCCTGCCCGTGTTGTAATCAAGCGCGCCTGTGGGTTCGTCGCAAAGAAGGATCTTCGGATTCTTCGCCACCGCGCGCGCGATCGCCACTCGCTGCTGCTCTCCGCCGGACAGCTGAGCGGGAAAATTGTCGGCCCGATCGGACAATCCCACATCGGCGAGCGCACTGTCGGCATCCTGCGCTCCGGAGACGATCTGGGAGGCGAGTTCCACGTTCTCACGTGCCGTGAGGTTTGCCACGAGGTTGTAGAACTGGAACACGAATCCGATGTCGGTCCTGCGGTATGCGGTCAGCTGTTTGGGTGTGTAGCCGGAGATGTCCTTGCCGTCGATGATCACCTGTCCCGAGGTGTTGGTGTCCATGCCGCCCAGAATGTTGAGCACCGTCGATTTTCCAGCGCCGGACGCGCCGAGAATAATGGCGAGTTCTCCTCTATCGATGGTGAAGGACACGTTATCGTTGGCTGTGATGGTGGTGGATCCCATATGGTAACGCTTGGTGCTGTTCCTCATTTCGATGTATGCCATGTCGCACTCCGTTCCCCTGTCCGACGTCCACGCCCGGACCAATAGGCCCTTTCTTCGACTATACGACTAAAGTAGGGTTTGTGTTTCCATGCAGAGGAAAGGATTTTTCCATGGATGTCTCCAATGATGCCGACCGTTTGCAGACACTGCTGTACAGCTCCTATTCGGCGGATACCGTACGGCAGTTGGAGCGTCCTCTGCTGGACGACGGCGTGCCGCTGATGCGCATGGCGGCCTCCGCTGCCGCACAGGTAACGATGGCGCTGCTCGATGACGAGGATCTCCCGATTGAGGATGCGCGCATCACCGTGTTGGCGGGTGCCGGGAACAATGGCGGCGATGGACTGTACGCAGGCGCCAAATTGGCGAACGAAGGGGCGCAGGTGACCGCTATCGCGGTCGGACGTTCTTTGCATGAGGAGGCTTTCAGGGCATTCGTGCATGCCGGCGGGCGTGTGTTGGTGCTGGATTCGGCGGCCGACATTCCGGGATGTACATCCGGATTTTCCGCAGGTGAGGCCGGTGAGAGGCTTCAAGCGGCGGTCGAATATGTGAGAAGCTCGCATGTGGTGCTTGACGCGATGACCGGCATCGGGGCGGCCGGTGCGCTGCGGGGCATCGCAGGTACGTTGGCCGCGTCCATTGGCTTGGATGGCGAGTTGCCGGACAGGCCAGCATTGCCGGACCATGAGCCGTCCGCCGACCTGCCGCTGGTGGTGGCCATCGATGTGCCGTCCGGAGTGGGGGTCGATGACGGTTCGCTGCCGGGACCGTACATTCCCGCGGACGCGACGGTGACGTTCGGCGCGATGAAACCGTGTGCGATGGTTCCTCCCGCCTCGTATGCATGCGGCCGGATCACACTGGTGGATTTTGGCTTCGACATCGATGACGCCGTTCCGCTCGCCGAGATGACGGATGGCGATTTCGTCTCGGATTCCATTCGGCTTCCCCGACTTGCCGACGGCAAGTACACGCGTGGCGTTGCCGGATTGGTGACCGGTTCGACGAGGTATCCGGGTGCCGCCGTGCTGTCGACGCAGGCCGCAGCCCGTGCGAATACGGGCATGGTGCGTTATCTGGGACCTCAGCACGCCCAGGACATGGTGCTTTCCTCACTGCCGGAAACGGTGGTGGGCAAAGGACGGGTGCAGTCGTGGGTGGTAGGCTCCGGCGTACCCGTCAAAGACGATGATGCCGCCGATGATGACATGCAACGCGCCACCATCGCTGCGCTGCTCAAACATTATGCGATCGATGTTTCCGGCACCGATGCGGACGAACAGGCCTTGGCAATGCCTCCCATCGTGGTGGATGCCGGCGCTTTGGACCTGTTGCCGCAACGGGTCGCCCCGCAAGTGGTCATCACCCCCCATGCCGGCGAATTGGCTGCGTTGCTGAACCGCTTGCATGCCGAGACGCACGGCGACGGAACCGTGGAAGCCATCGACAGAAGTCAAGTCGAAGCCAATCCCCTACGTGCGGCGATGGAGACGCATGATCTCACCGGAGCCACGGTGCTGCTCAAAGGCGCGGTCACCATCGTGGTCGGCACCAACGGGGATGGCGGCACCCGGACCATCCTGTCAGGTCGGGCTCCCGCATGGATGGCCACCGCCGGTTCGGGAGACGTATTGGCAGGCATGATGGGCGCGCTGTTGGCGCAGCAGGACGGCATGCTCACCGATGACCCCGCTCTGGTTCCGGAAGTGGCTGCGGCGGCCGCGTATATGCATGGGCTCGCCGGCGCAATCGCCAGCGGTTCGGAACAGCGGGGATGGCAGCGGCCGCATCTGTATGGGCATGCGGGCAAGGAGTCTGCGAGCGCGATAGGTCATCCGATCGTCGCCGGCGATGTCGTCGAAGCCATTCCGCGGGCTTTCGGCAAGCTGATGCGTTGACCGTTTGCGGGCCGCGGGCTTCGTTTCAAGACGCGAGGGATGGAATGCCTCTTGTGGCGAATTCCAATCCCTCGCGCTTTGAGACGACATGGGTTTCGGCATCAATGCCGTAGCATATCCATGCTGACGTCATTCCACGGATTTCAGTGCCTCGAGCATATCGACCGTCTTGAGACGATGGTAGACGACCCATCCAAGCACGGCCAATACCACGCCGACTATCACGGCCGGCAGCGCCAATGCGACCCAACTGATGGCGGGATCGAACATGACCTCGTCGGGAGGCACTTCGGTGATGATGTACCGATGCAGCCATGCGCCGCATCCATAACCGGCGAGAATGCCCAGAATCGACAGCAGGATCGTTTCACGGTAGATGTACATCGTGGTCTCATTGGTGTGGAAGCCGAGCACCTTGATCGTCGATAGCTCGCGTATGCGTTCCGACACGTTAAGGTTCGTCAAATTGTACAGGATCACCACAGCCAGCAACGCGGCCACGAGGATCAGCACCTCCATAATCTGATTGAGCGATCCCACGATCGTGGTCACCATGTTTTTCTGCGTCGTGTTCTGCACGATGCCCCGCACAGCGGCCAATTTCATGAATCTGGCACCCCGGCGTTCCGCATTGGCGTTGCTGTGGTCCTTCAGCCTGACCATATATGCGTTTTGGTGTCGAACGACTTGCCGAACACATGCCTGTAGCACTGTGAGTTCATGAACACGAAATGGCCGATGTACATTTCGTTGATGCCCGTGACCGTGATCGTGCGCCGTACGCCGTTCGCGTCGTTCACGGTGAATTCGTCCCCGACCGAGACGTCGAGCATCTCGGCGAGGCGTTCGGAGATCACCGCGCCATTGTTGACCAGTATCTGCGGCCGATGCGTCTGGCGGTCGCGCAAGGTCAGGTATTTGTCGAAGTTGTACGCGTCGTCGGTGACCAGCAGGGTGATTGACTGTTTGTCGTTCACCTTGCCTGCGGTTTTTGACATCTCCTCGTAGTGCACCGCCATGGATGAGTTGACGGCCTCGTTACGCAGCGCCTTGGCGACATCCTCGCGCTGCTCGCTGTTCGTGCCCGATTTCTCGGCGACGATCAGATCATAGTGGATGAGCTCATCAAACTGACGGTTCTCGACGTGCCCGATCGAGGATTGCACGGCGAGTCCGGCCGTCAGCAGCGCGACGGCGCCGCATACGCCGAAGATTGTCATGAACATGCGCATCTTGTACCGGAAGATGTTGCGGGCAGTCATCTTGTGCGTGAAATTCAGACGATTCCGCAGCGGGGTGATGCGTTCCAGAAAGATCTTCGAACCTTTGGCCGAGGGTTTGGGCAGCAGCAGGCTTGCCGGCTTCTCGCGCAGTTCCCTGGATGCGACCAGCCATGTCGGCACAACAGCGCTCACCCATGCGAGCACGAACGCGGCCACAGTGATCCATGGATGGTATCCGATCATGATGTCCGGCATGGTGAATCCCGTGCTGTATGCGTGGGCCACGACGAGCGGCAGCACGATGTGCCCGGCGATCACGCCGATGAATGTGCCCAGGGTGGACGCGGTGAATCCGTACACCGTGAATTTGAGCATCACGTCCTTGTTGCCGTAGCCGAGCGCTTTCAACGTTCCGGAATTGGTGCGCTCCTCGTCCACCATGCGTCCCATGGTGGTGAAGGTCACGAGCGCCGCGACGAAATAGAGGAAGATCGGGAAGATGTTCGCCAGCTTCGCCACGGTGCTCTCGATGGTCATGTACACGCGATATCCCTGCGAGGTGAAGCCTTCGCGGCGGCCATTGACGGAATAGGCAGGCACTGTGAGGTTGTCGGCCTGTTCCTCGGCCAGGGCGATTCGCCGTTCGGCTTCGGCTATCCTGCGTTCGGCCTTGGGCTTCTGCGCGTTGAATTCGGCGAGCTTGCTCTGGTATTCCTCCTCGGCCTTGTCGATGTCGCGCTGGCCCTGGATGAGCTGCGTGGCGCCGGCCGAGACCTGTCCGCTCGCCTGCGACACCGCCTTGCCGAGATCGCCCTGCTTCTCAGCGATCTGCTTGGATGCCTGCACGAGATTGTCCGCGTTGCTCCGGTATGCCTGCGATCCCTGATCGAGTTGCGTGACGGCGTCCCGATACTGCTGCAGGCCGGTGTTGTAGACGTTCAGCTGCCTGTTGTCTTCGGCGCTGGCCTCGTTGTACTGGTTGAGCGCCGTCTCGTATTTGCCGCGCACCTGCTCGTAGAGTTCGCCGGCGATGCCGGTCTGCTCCCACTTGCCGAGCATCGAACCGATCTTGTCGATCACGGTTTTGTTCGCCTCGAGCTGTTCACGGGCGGCATCCAGCTGCGTTTTGCCGTTCGCCAGCTGGCTCCACGAATCGGACAGCTGGCTCTGCCCCTGTGCCAGTTTCGTCTGCGCCGTCTGCAATTGCGTCTGTCCTGCAGCGACCCGACGCGTTGGCCGAGGCCAATTGCGCCTGCTCCGTGGCGAGCTGGGCGATGGCCGCCGAGCCTTCCTCCACCGCCGCGGCACCGCCCTCGCTCAGCTGGTCTTTGGCGCTGTCGATCTGCTGCTTGGCATCGTCCAGCTGCTGCTGGGCGTCGGCGAGCTGCCGTTTGGACGCCGTGACCTTGTCCCGAGCCTTGTTGATCTTCTCGCGCTGCTGGCTGCGTATCTCCGACTCCCTAGCCTTCGGCCGGTTCGCAAGCAGCGCGGAGAGCTGGTCCTTGTGCTTCTGCACGGCGTCGCGGTACTCGGTGCTCCAGTACTGCAGCCCTTCGGTGTCCTTGTAGGTCATGCGCGCGATCATCGTCACGTCGGAGTCGAATTCCCCCGGAACGGCCACGGCATAGCTTTTGAGCTCGCCGCCGCCTGCCGTGGACTGTCCCATGTTGAGGCAGGAGACGGTCTCGCTGGCCCGCACGAAGCCGACGACGGTGAACCTGTGGTGACGCAGCACGGTGCTGCCTGCGATGTCCGGTTTCTCGGTGACGTCCAGCGTGCTGCCGACGGCGAATTTGTCGCGCTGCTTCAGATCCAACGCGATTTCGCCGGTTTTCTTCGGAAGACGCCCCTCCGTCACGTCATAGGTGGAGACGGCGTCGGGCTTGGAGTAGACGCGCATGCTTTTGTCGGTGCTGGAAACGACCACGTCCTTGAAATAGCCGTATTCCACGTCCTTGATGCCGTCGGCCTTGCCGATGATCGTCTCGTCGTCCTTGGAGAGGCCGTAGCTGGAGACCACAGTGACATCGGCGAGGTTGTTGCGCCCGTAGAAATCGGCGGCCGTCGCCTGCATGTCCGGTCCGGTGGCCTTCAGTTCCACCAGCGCGAACGAGCCGAGCGTCATGAGGCAGACGATGGACACGAACTGTCCCTTCGACTTGGACAGCGTCTGCCGGATGTCCTTCCACAGCATGCGCTTTACCATTCCAGCTCCTCGATGTCCATCGGGTGCTCGTTGACCTCAATCGATTTGACACGGGCATCATGCATGTGGATCACCCTGTCCGCGATCGGCGCGATCGCGGAGTTATGCGTCACGATCACCACCGTCGCGCCACGCTTGCGGCTCATGTCCTGCAGGATGCGAAGCACCTGCTTGCCGGTGTGGTAGTCGAGTGCGCCGGCCGGCTCGTCGCACAGCAGGATCTTCGGGTTCTTCGCCACGGCTCTTGCAATGGCCACACGCTGCCGTTCGCCGCCGGAAAGCTGGGCCGGGAAATTGTCGATGCGATCGCCGAGCCCCACGTCGATCAGCGTCTGCACAGGGTCGGCCGCATCCTTGACGATCTCGGAGGCGAGCTCCACGTTCTCCTTGGCGGTGAGGTTGGCCACCAGATTATAGAACTGGAACACGAATCCGATGTCGTTGCGCCGGTAATCGGTCAGTTGCCTTGCGCTGTAGTCCGAGATGTCGACGCCGTCGATGATGACCTGGCCTTCTCGGAATTCGTGTCCATGCCGCCGAGGATGTTGAGCACCGTCGATTTGCCGGCACCGGACGATCCCAGAATGATCGCGAGCTCGCCGCGTTCGATGCCGAAGCTCACGTCGTTGTTGGCCGTGATCGTGGTGCTTCCCATGTGGTACCGCTTGAAGCTATGCACCATCTCGATATATGCCATCACCGATTCCTTTCTTGACTGCACTTGTCGAAACATCCATCTATCTCAACAACATGTTGATTTAATTTCGGCTTGATTGTATGTACGGCGCAATCGGCCCGGCAATCATCACAATCGTCGGAAACGTTCAAATTAGACGCTTTTTGAAAAACTGTTGATTCTATCTTATTTCGACAACATGTTGAAATAGTATGGGATCATGGCACAAAAGCGACAGACCAAGACAGAGGCGAAGATCAAGGACGTCATCAGACAACTGCTGCTGAGCCAGGTGTCGAGACTCCGGACCCCGCCGAGCGGTTTTGCCGATTTCCCGCAGGAATATGCGCAGGAGATCCTCGTCTCCGCGGTCACGTCGATCCTGTGGCTGTGGATTCGGCGCAGGTGCAGGGAGTCACCGGAGACGATCTGCGACATCATCGAGCGGGACAAGGTCACCGCCCCCATCGACATTCTGCGCTGAGCGCCGTCATCAGCCGTTTTCCTGCCTGTCTCTTAAGTTGGATGCCGGATAAGAGAGGTGGGTGCATGCAGCAGTTTTCCGTGGTCCTGAACCAGCTCGTCGGCATGGGCGTCATGCTGGTCGTGGGAGTGGTGTGCGTCAAAACGAAGCTATTGAACGAGGATTCCCTGCAGGGGGTGTGCCGTCTGATCCTGAACGTGGGCATTCCGATGCTGGTGTTCTCCAACGCCGTTTCCGGGACCACGCGCGAGGACCTGTTCGGCTCCGCGGCGGTCATCGGCATCACGATTGCGCTGTACGCGCTGCTCATCGCATCGATGTGGCTGCTGGCGAAGCTGCTTCGCCTGCCGGGCGAGCGCGGGCGTATGTTCCAGGGCGCGTTCATCTTCGGCAACGCCGGGTTCATCGGCTTGCCGCTGATCCTGGCACTGTTCCCCAAACAAGGTGCATTGTATTTCGCGCTGATGTCGCTGACCGACCAGTTCTTCTTCTGGACCTACGGCGTGTGGATCACCAGGCCGAAGTCGAAAAGGCAGACGTATATGGACGAGCATCCGGCGCAATCGCTGGGCTCGAGGATACTCGGCATGCTGAGCCCCGCGCTGGTGGCGGTGATTCTGGCGATCGCGATCGTGCTCATCGGCGTTCCGGTGCCACAGGCGGTGATCGCCCCGCTGCATTCGCTGGGCGCGATTTCCACGCCGTTGTCGATGATCTATCTCGGCGGGCTGTTCGTGCTGCGCGACTGGACCGGCGTGCTGAAACGCTACGAGCTGTATGTGGGCATCGTGGTCAAGATGCTGCTCTTCCCCATCGCGTTCCACGCGCTGCTCGTCCATGTGCCGCCGATGCTCGGCCTGGGGGCGGTCCCGCGCAGCATGGCGGACATGATGACAATCGTCGCGGGGCTGCCTACCATGAGCGCCATCGTCATGTTCTCGGAGCGCGAGCATAACATGCCCGAATACGCGGTCGGGCTGGTGCTGGTCACCACCGTGGCGAGCCTGTTCACCCTGCCGGCAGTATCGTATCTGACGTTCTGATACGTCCGCGGAGGACCGAAACGCAAAGACGAGATGGGAACTCTCCCATGATCGCGGATACGGTACACTTACGGGGACGGACACATGTCTACGGAAAGGATTCCGATGGTTGCCGCAACATCATCGATCACCGATGTCGTCTTCGATTTCTGCGGGGTGCTGCTGGATTGGCGGACGCGCGCGTGTCTTGAAGGCAGGTTCGATGACGAGCTCGTGAACCGTATCTGCGAGGATGACGACCCCTGTGGGTTCTTCAGATATGAGGATCGTATGGACGCCGGCGAGGATTTCGATTCGATCTGGCCTGATGTGGTGCGGGAACAGGGCGAGCGAATCGCCGGCATATTCCGTTACTACATCGCCCATTATGACGATGCGTTGCCACGCATGCTGCCCGGTATGGAACAGTTGTTGCGCGACCTGAAGTCGGCCGGTTACGGCGTATGGGGATTGACGAATTGGTCGCATGAGACATTCCATTTCGCATTCGACAAGTTTCCGCAACTTGCCGAGCTATTGGACGGCACCGTCGTTTCCGGAGTGGAGAAGATGCACAAACCCAATGCCGATATCTACGAACTGGCGATGTCCCGTTTCGGCCTGCAGCCGGAACACAGCGTGTTCCTGGATGACACGGCGAAGAACGTCGCTGGCGCGCAGGCCGTCGGCATGCATGCCTTCCGTTTCATGGACGCGGAACAGGCGCGTGGGGATCTCGAATCCTTGGGCGTGCGCATGTAGGACGGAAAAGACGCGCGACCGCATGCCCATTATGCAAAAAGGAATCCTATAAATCGCCGTTTCGTAAAGCGACGCTGGTATAAGTAGTAGTTATGACCCTCCTTCAGCTGAAATACATCGTCAAAATCGTCGAATGCGGCTCCATGAACGAAGCCTCGCACGAACTGTACGTCTCCCAACCCGCGCTGAGTTCCTCGGTGAAGGAGCTTGAGAACGAGCTCGGCATCGAAATCTTCACCCGCTCCTCGCAAGGCATCGCCCTGACCGTGGATGGTGCGGAATTCCTCACCTATGCGCGCCAGGTCCTCGACCAGGCCTCGCTGCTCGAGGAACGTTACAAGAACGCGAAGCCACGCAAGCAGCTGTGCTCCGTATCGACCCAGCATTACATGTTCGCCGTGGAGGCTTTCGTGGAGATGATCAACTCCATCAAGTCCGACGAATACGAGTTCACCATCCGCGAGACCCGCACCAAGGACATCATCAACCAAGTGGCGAACATGCTTTCGGAGATAGGCATCATCTACCTGTCCGATTTCAACAAGGACGTGATCGGCAAGATGCTGCGGGAGAAACATCTTGAATTCCATCCGCTGTTCCGGGCGCCGTTGCACGTGTTCATCTCGCGCAACAATCCGCTTGCCGGCAAGAAGAAGGTCACCATGGATGACCTGAAGCCGTTCCCGTTCATCCAATATGAGCAGGGCGAGGAAGGCAGCTTCTTCTTCGCGGAGGAGGCCGTCTGGCCGGAGTATTCCCCCAAGCAGATCAACGTGACCGACCGTGCCACCATTCTGAACTTCATCATCGGACTGAACGGCTATACGGTGTGCACCGGCATCGACAACGGCGACCTCAACAACGAGAAGATTGTCACCGTGCCGCTCGACACCGATGAGACGATGCTGGTCGGATGGATCACCAACGAACGCGCGAAGCTTTCAAAGGCCGCGGAGACATACCTTGAGAAACTGAAGTCGGTGGTCTCAAGCCACGGCTATGCCCTCATCGACTAAGTTTCAATAGACGGCAGGCCTGTCAGGCCCAGATCCTGCAGGCAACGGAAAAGTCCCACACCATCCATGGTTTTGGTGTGGGACTTTTTCTTGTGTTGCCGCTACGGCTCACTGCGACCTTGAACCGCCATCAGGCACCGTATCGTGCCAGATACGCGTCAGCGGCCGCCTTGATCTCAGGAGTGACGTACGGAGCGCCATCCGTCGTCCGGATATGCTGGCCGGCCTCGAAGATCTCCTTCACGTTGGCGATGGCGAACACCGGGAAACCGAATTCCGCTTCGATGGCCTTCACCGCGGATGTGTCGGAATCCTTGGTCTTCTCCATACGATCCACACTCAGCACCAGTCCGACGACCTCGACATCGGCCTCGGCCTTGAGTTTCGGAATGACCTCGCGCACTGCGGTGCCGGCGGTCATCACATCGTCGACGAGCAGCACCTTCATGCCGTCCTTGAGCTGGGTGCCGACCATCATGCCGCCGTCGCCGTGGTCCTTCTTCTCCTTGCGGTCGAAGGTGTAGCCGACTTCCATGCCGTGCACGGAGGTCAATGCGATGGCAGTGGACACGCCCAGGGGAATGCCCTTGTAGGCCGGGCCGAACACGGTGTCGATGTCCTTCGGCAGGTTGCCGGCTTCGATTTCCGCGATGATCTTCTCGGCATAGAACGAACCAAGACGAGCTATCTTACGTCCGTCGTTGAACGCGCCGGCATTGATGAAATACGGCGATTGACGTCCGGATTTCAAAGTGAATTCGCCGAATTTCAGCGCCTGAGCCTCCAGCAGGAATTCGGTGAAACGATGATCGAGCGAAGCGGTCATTTTATGGTTCTCCTTTTTTCGACGGTTGACTGCGGTCTATGCGCCGCGATGGATGATTATTCGCCATGTCTGCGGCCGGATCAGCGCCAGGTCTCCCCTTTGGCAAGCTTGTCGGCGAGCTCGGGACGCTCGTCGAGCAGGTCGTCAAGTTCACGTGCCACACGCAACGGCGCGGTCGGTTCGAACAGCGCCGCCGCGCCGACTTCAATGGCGTTGGCTCCGGCATACAGATATTCGAGGGCCTTTTCACCGGAATCGATGCCGCCGATGCCGATGATCGGTATGGTCGGCAACGCGGCACGCACGCGCCACACCGCCGCAAGACCGACGGGCAGCACGGCCGGGCCGGAAACGCCGCCGGTGACGTGCGTGATGACCGGTTCGCCCGTACGGATGTTGATGCGCATGCCGAGCAGCGTGTTGATCAGGCTCAACGCGTCGGCGCCACTTTCCGCGGCGGCGCGCGCCGGCACGGTGATGTCGGTGACGTTCGGCGTGAGTTTGACGATCATCTTCTTATCGGTGATTTTGCGCAGACGGGTGATGAGCCGGGACAATGCCACCGGATCGGTGCCGACGCTCATGCCGCCGGCTGACACGTTCGGGCAGCTCACGTTGATTTCCAGCATGTCGGCCGGGGAATCGTCAAGCTTGGCCACCACTTCGGCGTAGTCGTCGTCGCAATGGCCTGCGACGTTGGCTATGACCGTCGCGTTGATGGCTTTGAGCTTGGGCAGGTCGTCCTCCAGATAATGGTCGACGCCTGGATTCTGCAGACCGACGGCGTTGATGTTGCTGGACGGACCTTCCGCGGTGCGCACGCCGGGGTTGCCTTCCCACGGCACCGGGGAGACGCCTTTGGTGGTGACCGCTCCCAACTGGCTCACATCGTAGAACCAGCGCACCGCCGCGTATTGGAATGTTCCGGAGGCCGTGGCCACCGGATTCTTCCATGGAACGCCCGCCACCTGTGTGGGATGCTTCCATTCGTGCTGTTCGTACAGGTTCGCATGCTGCGGTTGCTCCACGTTCATGTTCACTCCCCCCATCCCAGTTGTTCGCGGGTGAATACCGGTCCGTCGGAGCAGACCTTCAACCGTCCTTCGGCCGTGTCGACGGTACAGAGCACGCAAGTGCCGTAGCCGCATCCCATACGCTGTTCGAGGCTCAGCTGGGCCTCGATGCCGCGTTTCGCCGCCCATGCCGCGACGGCCTTCATCATCGGCAACGGACCACATGAAAGGACGATCGGCTTCTCCTCACCCGCCGTCAGCTCGTTCTCGATACGATCAAGCAACGTGATGACGTTGCCCTCGGATTCGTCGATGCTGTACACCTTGTCCGCGTATCGGCCGACATACTCATCGCCGAAACGCACATTCCGATAGCCGAACACCGCGGTGCTTGTGGCGTGTTCCAGACCCGCGATATGCTGCGCGGCACGCACCAATGGCGGCACGCCGAGGCCTCCGGCCACCAGTATGTAATTCGCCGTCTGCTTGGTGTCAAAGCAGTTGCCGAGGGGCCCCATCACACGGATGGTGTCCCCTGCCCGCAGCCCTGCAAACTCGGCGGTGCCTTTGCCTACGACGGCGAATATAAGACTCACCTCGTCGCCGGCGACTTCGGCCACGCCGAACGGGCGGGGCATGAGCCGGGTCGGATCGTTGGAATACACGTCTACGAACTGCGCCGGTTTGGCGTGTCCGGCGATGTATTCGTCACGGAATGTCAGACGGTACACGCCATCGGCCAGTTTGCGGTTATCGACGACTTCGACCGTATGACGGCTGGGAAAGAATCCGGCTTCCCTTGCCTCCGTGACGGTCGGCATGAACGTTGCTGCGGCGGTCATGGCTTCCTCTCTTTATGCTTCGTTTGATGGGACACGTTACCTGGGATTGATTTCCCACAGCTTACGGCAATACGGCGCGCAGATCGTCACGCATGTTCTTCGCCGCCTCACGCGCCGATTCGGCGACCAAATCCAGCACGTCGTCCGCGCTCATGGATTCGTCGTATTTCCCGGATTTCCTCCACGCGCCGATGATTCCGCGTGACGAATTGACGAGCGCTCCCCTGCCGTCCTTGTCGAACATGCCGGCCACGCCCTGCGCGGTGCCGCCTTGTGCGCCGTAACCCGGCACCAGGAAGAACGTATGGGGCATGCGCGCGCGCAACGTCCTGCCCTCCTCGGGGTGTGTGGCGCCTACCACGGCGCCGATGCGCGAGTATCCGCTCTTGCCGACGGTTTCGGCGCCCCAGCCTTCGACCAGATCGGCGACATGCTCGTACACGTGTTCTCCGGAGGCGAGTTCAAGCTCCTGAAGCTCGCTGCTGGATGGGTTGGAGGTGCGCACCAGCACGAAAATGTCCTTGTCGGCCGAAGTGGCGGCTTCGACGAACGGCGAGATGCCATCGGTGCCGAGATAGGGGTTCACGGTGACCGCGTCCTCGTGCCACGGATCGAAAGCATCCTCCCCTGCTCCGACGCCGCTCAGATGATGGGCGTAGGCGGCGGCAGTGGATCCGATGTCTCCGCGCTTGACATCGCCAAGCACATACAATCCCTGCTGTTTGGCATATTCGCAGGTCATGGCGTAGGCGTCGATGCCGGCGGGGCCGAGAGCCTCATACATGGCGATCTGCGGTTTGACCGCCGGCACGATGTCGGCTACCGCGTCGATGATGGCACGATTGAACTCGAAGAAGGCGACGGAAAGCTGGGTGGCCGGCGCCTCCGTCGGATCCTCGACCTGTTCGCCGATCTCCTCCGCGAAGCTTGCCACGATCTGTTTCGGCACCAGGGCTTCGGTGGGGTCGAGCCCCACGACGCTTGGATTCTGCTTGGCTTCGATGGCTTCGATGAGACGATCCATCAGTCCTCCTTGTTGATTCGGCTGAATGCCAGTTTCGAACCGATGACGGTGGCGAGTGGCCGGCCGGTGACCTGCCAACCTCCGAATGGGGTGTTGCGTGCCGAGGAGTGGAATCGTTCCGGATCAACCGTCCATTCCTCATCGGTGTCCAGCACCACCAGATCCACTTTTTCGCTTTCAGGCACATGGCTTAAGTCGAGCACGCGTTTGGTGGCATCGTCTCCGGGCACGGCATCGGCGTATTCGTCGAGCACGGCGGTGATGTCAGTCTTGTCGTGCCCCATGAGCGCGGCCGGACCGGTGGACATCAGTTCGATGAGCCGTTCATCGGAGATGAATCCGCCATCCACAAGCACTTTGTGGCACACGCCGTACGCGCATTCCAATCCGATGATGCCGTTGGGAGCGGCAAGGAAGCCGAGCTCCTTCTCCTTCATGGTGTGAGGCGCGTGGTCGGTGGCCAGAAGGTCCACCGTGCCGTCGGCCACGGCCGCGATGGTGGCCTGTCGGTCGGCTTCGGAACGCAGCGGCGGGTTCATCTTCGCCAGCGTGCCATATTCGAGCAACGCTTCATCGTTCAGCGCGATGTAGTGCGGCGCCGTCTCGCAGGTGATCGGAAGCCCCTCGGCCTTGGCTTTGCGGATCGCTTCGAAGGAGATCGCGGTGCTGACATGCTGGAAATGCACATGCACGCCGGTTTCGCGGGCCATCTCGATGTCACGTTCGACGATTTTAAGCTCCGTGTCCTCCGGAATGCCCGGAACACCGAGCTTATGCGATACCGGTCCTTCGTTGACGGCTCCGGTATCGTGATGCTCGCAGTGCTCGATGAGGTACAAGCCGGATTCCTTGACGTTCTCGAACACCTGTTTGAGGATGTCCGAGGTCACGGCCGCGCCGTCATCGCTGACGGCGGTCACCGGATGCGCCAATTGATAGGCGTCCTTGCGGTCGTCGTCATGCCCCGGCAGATATCCGATCCAATCGGCCACATCGGTGGCCTCCCTGCCGGCACGTCCCTTCGACGCGCACACGCACAGGTCATAGCGGACCGGCAATCTCACATCATGCGCGGCCTCGTAATGCTGCAGATAATCAATGACAGTGTCATATCCGGCATCAAGTACTTCGGATGCGCCGGGCTGGCCGGACTCCACCTTCATGCCATCCATCGCGGGAACGGTGTTCGGCATGATGAGCACGTCCGTGTATCCACCGGAAGCGGCGGCCGCGCAGCCGGAGACCATGGACTCCTTGTAGGTCTGGCCGGGATCGCGGAAATGAACATGGGGGTCCTCGAATCCGGGGGCGACGGTCATCGCCGAGGCGTCCACGGATTCGTTCGTATCGGAGGGGACGACCAAATCGATGACCTCTCCGGTATTCCAGACCTTGATGTCATGAAGGGTGAGGGACATGGGTCAGAACTTCGCTTCCTCGTCGCAGTAGTCGCAGCGGTATTCCTGACGGTCGGAATGCACCAGGTGGAACATCTGCACCGCGGGCTCGGTGGTGGTCACGCAACGCGGATTCACGCACTTGATGATGTTCACCACATGCTCGGGCAGGGTCGGCTTCTTTTTCTCGACGATCTTGCCGCCGCGCACGATGCCGACGGTGGCGGTGCGGGCCACGAGTCCCAGCACGTCAAGGTCGATGGACTCGGTCTCGTCCTCGATTTTGATGATGTCCTTGGTGCCGTACATATGGCTGTCGGTGTTCATGATCAGTGCGAGCTTGGTCTTGGATGGATCGATCTTCAAATATTCGAGCACCTTGAGCGCAGTGCCGGCCGGCACATGATCGATGATGATGCCGTTCTGGATGCTGGTGACCTCCATCAGGCCTGTACCTCCTTGTCTTCCGACGGTTCGTATCCCGGCAGTTCGTCGCCGACCACCGAGCTTTCCAACGCCATGCGCATGAGCATGCCGTTCTTGACCTGTTCGAAATAGGCGGCGCGCGGGTCATCGTCCACTTCCACCGCGATCTCGTTGACGCGCGGCAACGGGTGCAGCACCGCCATGTCTTTCTTGGCGTACGCCATTTTCGCCTCATCAAGAATGTAGGTGTCGCGCAGACGAAGGTAATCGTCCTCGTTGAAGAAGCGTTCCTTCTGCACACGGGTCATATACAGCACATCGAGGTCGCCGATGACGGAGACGAGGTCCTTGACTTCGGTATAGGAGCAGGAGTCGGTGGCGTTGATACGGTCGAGCACGTACTGCGGGGTCTTGAGCTCGTCCGGGCTGATCAGCACGAAATTGACGTTGCCGAAGCGGCACAGCGTTTCGATCAGGGAGTGCACGGTACGGCCGAAGGTAAGGTCGCCGCACAGGCCGACGGTCAGGTTGGTGACGCGGCCGAAGCGGGACTGCAGGGTGGCCAGGTCGGCCAGGGTCTGCGTCGGATGCATGTGTCCGCCATCGCCGGCGTTGATGACCGGCACGGATGCGGCGCGGGACGCGACGAGAGCCGCGCCTTCCTTCGGGTGGCGGATGGCGACGACGTCCACGTAGTTGGAGACGGTCTTCAGCGTGTCGGCGATGGTCTCGCCCTTGGTGACGGACGCGAGCTGGGCGCCGGCGAAACCGATCACCTTGCCGCCGAGCCGCAGCATTGCGGTTTCGAAGCTCAGACGCGTGCGTGTGCTCGGCTCATAAAACAAAGTGGCGAGCACCCTGCCTTCGCAGGTGTGCGCCACTTCCTTACGATGGGAATCGATGTACTGCGCTTTACGGAGCAGTTCCTGGATTTGACGAATGGAAAGATCATCGAGCGTGATGACGCTTTTTCCGACCATCGGCGTTTCAATCGCCGGTTCGAGTACTGAGGACAACGGCTCACCTTTCATGCAACTTGTGGTTGAAGGTGGCCACTCGAAGTGACCTAGCCAACTATAGCCTGAAACGCTGACTCCCATCATCCACCGCGTGTTCGCGTCTCCATGCTCGGCCGGAAGCCGCTCCGGAGGAACTCTCACCAAAAGATCCCCGAGCGAGAAAACGGACATCATCCCTCATCAGCAGGCGGCGCGAATGCGAGAGACGGAAATTACCGCTATTTATAGCTGTATAGATAACAGCGATGTCAAGTCAAGGTAGGAACATACGAATATGAGTAATACGAATGATTCGACGAAGAAGCCCATCTCCAAAAGCGCGATCGCAGCCATCGCATTCGCAGTGGTCTCCATCCCGCTGGCATTCGGCAGACCTGTACTGGCGAAGTTCTTCTGTTCCATCTTCGTGGACGTGTCCATCGTGTTCGCCGTCATCTCGCTGATAACGGTGTTCGGCACACGCAAGCACGGAAGCAGGGTCCTAGCCATTGGCACCGCGGTCTTCGTGGCGCTTGTCGCAATCGTGCTGTCGATGTACGCGCGCTGAACCAGACGGCGGGCCGGACGCGTCGATCCACCCGGCCTGCCGTCATACGCCCCTTGTGTCACGAACGGTCGTAGAAAAGCCGTTCCATCACATCGCGGCTTTTGCGCATCACAGCGAGCAGGTCGTTCTCGAAATGCTGTCCTCGGTTCGCGTCGTAGCCGAGATAAACGGCGATTCCGCCCAACGAATACGTGTCGTCGGGCAGGATGTCCGCCTGGCTGACGCGGCCGCTCCACAGATAGTTGCCATTGCGCGCCGCCGTGCACATGCGCCACGCCTTTCGTAGGACAACGGCATCGCCTGCGCTGATCAACTTGCGGCGTTCCAATTCATCCAACGCCTGCAACGTTCCATTGACCCGCAAGTTCGCATTGTCTCCGGCGTGCCGCAATTGCAGCAGCTGGATCGTCCACTCGACATCGGACAGTCCGCCTTTGCCGAGTTTCAGATGACGGTCCCTGCGCACCCCACGCGGCAACCGCTCGGCTTCCATACGCGCCTTGAGCCTGCGGATCTCCGCGATTTGGGACTCCGTCAGATCCGTCTTGGGATAACGCAACGGGTCGGCGATGTTCATAAGGAAATCCTCGGCGAGCGCCGCGTCGCCCGCCGCATATCGCGCACGCAGCAACGCTTGGTGCTCCCAGGTGCTGGCCCATGAACGGTAGTACTCCTCGCAGGATGCGTAGGAACGCACGAGTGGACCGTTCTTGCCTTCAGGACGTAGATCCATGTCGAGCTCGATCTTGGGCTCGAGGGTGGTCGGCCCTTGTAGGATGGCGCGAAGGTCCTCCTGCACTTTCCTCGCAAAAAGGTTGGCCTGGGCGTCGTCGGCGCCATCCGAAGGACGGTAGATGATGATGACGTCAGCGTCGGAACTGAAGTTGACTTCTCCGCCGCCGTAACGCCCCATAGCGATGACCGCGATTGCGGCCGGCGGCTCGGCAAGCCCCATATCCTTGGTGCGGTGGCGGATGGCCCAGGCGATTGATGCATCGATGGCCGCGTCGTATACGTCGGTCATGCCCGTGAGCGATGACTTGTCGTCGATGACGCCGCTCATCCATCCTAGTCCGATGCGTTCGATTTCGTGCCGTCTCATAGCTCGGATGGAATTGGCGAAATCATTGATGTCGTCGGCATTGCGTTCAAGCGACGCATGGGTCTGCACGTCGAGGCTTTCACGGGAGCGCGGCCGCAGATTATCGTCGTCGCCAAGCCATGTGACGGATTCGACGGATTTGTTGAGCGCGTCGCCCAGGAAACGGGAGTTGGACAGCACGTGGCAGAGTCGCTGCGCGGCCGATGGCGAGTCGCGTAGGAATCCGAGGTATTCGCTTTCGGTGCCGAAGCGTTCCTCGAGTTTACGCCAGTTGAGCAGCCCCATGTCGGGGTTCTGTCCCTCACCGAGCCATTGGAGTGCGGCGGGCAGCAGGATGCGGTTGATCTTCGCGGCACGCGAAATGCCGGCAGTCAGAGCCGTGACATGGCGCATGGCGGCATCCGGGTCGTCGAATCCGATGGATGCGAAGCGTTCCTGCATGGCGTTGGCGGACAGTTCCACCTGCTCATCATCGAGTCCGGCGCTGATGGGCAGCATGGGCCGGTAGTAGATGTCCATGTGCAGGTGACGCACCTCGCGTCGGGTTTCGTCGTATTTCTCCACAAGCTCCTCGGGATGCATGCGGAAGGCACGCGCGAGCCGACGGAGTTCGAGATTGTGGTTGAGCTCGTCATCGTTGGTGTCTCGTTTGCGTTCCATGCCGCCGAGGCTGGCTTTGCCGAGGTCCGGGAACAAGTGGGTGCGTTTCAGCGCCCACATCTGCTGGCGATGTTCCATGACGCGTTCGAACCGGTAATCCCAGGAAAGTTTTTTTGCCTGCTTGCGGGATACGTATCCGCCTTCGGCGAGCCGCCTCAATGATTCCAAGGTGGAGCTGGTGCGCAGCGATTCGTCGGCGCGGCCGTGGACGAGTTGGAGCATTTGCACGGTGAATTCCACGTCTCGCAAGCCTCCGCGGCCGAGTTTGATCTCACGGTCCTTCAGGGGCGCCGGGATGAGGTCTTCGACACGTTTGCGCATCTGCTGGCAATCGTAGACGAAGTTGTCGCGTTTGGATGCGGTCCATACGAATGGCCGGGTCATGTCCATGTAGGCTTGACCGAGATCGGGGTCGCCGGCTACGGGACGAGCTTTGAGCAGGGCTTGGAATTCCCAGTTCTCCGCCCATTGTTCGTAATACGCCTTATGCGATTCGAGCTTGCGCACAAGGGGGCCGTCCTTGCCTTCGGGCCGCAGTCCCCCATCAATCTGCCAGAGGGTCGGTTCGGCGACTCCCATGATGACGGATTGGCATACGCGTTGCAGGGTCGTGGCCATCTTCGTGCCGACACGGTTGAGCGTCATGCCATTGGTGTCCTTGTCTGTGGGCTCCACCACGTAGATCAGGTCCACGTCGGACACGTAGTTGAGTTCCCTCGCGCCGAGCTTGCCCATTCCGATGATGGCGAAGCGCACGTGTTCACTGCCGTCCACCTCATTACGGGCGATGGCGAGCGCTCCTTCCAAGGCCGCGTCGGCAAGGTCGGATAGTTCCTGGCTGATTCTCGGCTGGATTTCGATGGGGTCTTCCGCGGTGGTGTCCTGCGCCATGATGGCGGCGAGCTGTTTCCTATAGGTTTGACGCAAAGCGGTCGCCGCCTTCGCGAGGGGTTTCGAGGCTTTCGGCATACTACTGTCGGCTGGGTCGGCGCCGACGGCTTCGAGCACGTGCGCGCGTCGTTGGGCATGGTTGTACAAGTGGCTTTCACATGAGTCGCTGGCCGCGGCCATGACGAGTTCGGGACGGAACCGCATGAGCTTGCCCATTTCGTCGGATACGCCGAGCACGGTGACCAACCGAACGAGTCCTTCATCATCGGTGATGACCTGTCGGAAATCGCGTCCTTGGCTTTGCAAGGCTTTGATGATGTCCACGAGATTGCGAAGCGCGATGTCGGGGTCGCAGGTCTTTTCCAGCGTCTCCATCAGCAGATGCAGCCGGCCGTCATCCATGCCGTCGGCACGCAATTCGTCGAGCAGCTCCCGCGCCATGTCCAAATCCTGCAATCCGGCTCGAATCAGATCGAGCACCCCAAACTTATGCGTAGAACCCATGACTCCCATCATAACCGCCCATGCCGTTGAATATGGCAAAGGGACGACCACGGCGTAACCGGGCCATCCCTTTGTCGTTTTGTTGCATCGCCTGGTATCAGACGAAGAATGGTTTGATGTTGGACCAGATGCGCCGGCTGACGCAAGGATGGTTCATCGTGTACAGATGCACGCCATCGACGCCACGCGCCACCAAATCGCAGATCTGTTCGGATGCGTACGTGATGCCCGCCTCCTTCAGCAGAGCCTTATCAGCGCCCCACTTGTCGAGCAGGACGGAAAGCTTCTCCGGCACACGTGACTGGCACATCCTCGACATACGTAGCACCGATTTCGCGTTCATCACCGGCATGATGCCCGCTTCAATCGGCACATCGATGCCGGCGGCACGTACCTTGTCCACGAATCGCAGGAAATCCTCGTTATCGTAGAAAAGCTGCGAAATCAGATGCGTGACGCCGGCGTCGACCTTCTTCTTGAGATTGTCGATGTCCTCGTCAAGCGTCGCCGCCTGCGGATGCTTTTCCGGATAGCAGGCGCCATAGATCTTGAGATCCGGCCTTTCCTGACGGATGTAGGCGGCCAAGTCGCTCGCATGATCGAACACTCCCGCCGGTTCGGTACCCTCGACGCGGTCCCCACGCAGGGCGAGCACGCCGGAGACGCCTGCCTGGTCGAACGAATCGAGAGCTTCGTCCACGTCGTTCCTGTCGAGATACTGCGCGGTCAGGTGAGCCACGCAGGGAATGCCGTATTCACCCACCGTATGTGCGATGCGCGCGGTCAGCGTGCGATCGGACGATTTGCCCGTGCCGTAGGTGACGGAGATGAAATCGGGGTCCAGTCCCTGCAGGCCATCCAACGTGTCGTAGATGGTCCCTACGGGACTGGTGCGCTTGGGAGGGAACACCTCCAGCGAGAACATTGGCGAATGCATGTGATTCCTGGAAATCCTTGCCTTGTCTGCCTTTGCGGATGCTACTTGGCGAGCTTGGCGCGCACGGCCTTAGCTGCCGCGACCAGATGCTCCAGGCTCGGCCAGGTCTCCGCGTTGCCACGGGTCTTCAGACCGCAATCCGGGTTAATCCAGACCTTCTCCACGTCCATCTTCTTCAGGATCTCGTAGATGCGGTCCTCAATCTCCTGCTCGGAGGGGATGCGCGGGGAGTGGATGTCGTAGACGCCCGGGCCCGCCTCGGTCTCGAAGTCGGCATCGTGGATGGCATCGAGCACCACCAGATCGCCGCGGGAGGCCTCGAAGGAGATCACGTCGGCATCCATCGCGTCGATGTCCTTGATGATGTCATTGAACTCCGAGTAGCACATGTGGGTGTGGATCTGCGTGGTCGGCTTGACCGCGGAGTGCACCAGGCGGAAGGCGGGGATGGCCCAGTCGAGGTACTTCTTGTGCCAATCGGTCTTCCTCAGCGGCAGCTTCTCGCGCAGTGCGGCCTCGTCGATCTGGATGACCTTGATGCCGGCCTTCTCCAGGTCGAGCACTTCGTCGCGGATGGCGAGGGCGAGCTGCTGGGTCTGCTGCTCGTGGGTGATGTCCTCACGCGGCCAAGACCAGTTGAGGATGGTCACCGGGCCGGTGAGCATGCCCTTCATCACATGGTCGGTGCGGGACTGCGCGTAGGCGCTCCACTCCACGGTGATCGGGTTGGCGCGGGACACGTCGCCCCACACGATCGGAGGCTTCACGCAGCGGGTGCCGTAGGACTGCACCCAGGCGTTCTTGGTGAACAGGAAGCCGTTGAGGTTCTGGCCGAAATACTCGACCATGTCGTTGCGCTCGAATTCACCGTGCACGAGCACGTCGAGGCCAATTTCCTCCTGATGCTTGATGCAGGCGTCGATCTGGGCCTTCATGAACTCGTCGTATTCGGCTTTGCTGATCTCACCCTTGCGCAGCTTGGCGCGCTTGGCACGAATCTCCCTGGTCTGGGGGAAGGAACCGATGGTGGTGGTCGGCAGCAGCGGCAGGCCAAGGGCCTCACGCTGCTCCTTCTGACGCTCGGCACGGGCCGGCTGGCGAACGAAGTCGTCGGGGGTCAGTGCGGCAAGGCGGGCAGCCACGGCCGGATCGGGAGCGACGCGGGTGCCGTCGAACAGCACCTGATTGGCCTTGAGCTCGGCGGATTCCTTCTTGGAGTCCTCATCGGCATCGGCCAGAACCGCGACCTCGTGCAGTTCGCCGAGCTTTTCGACGGAGAAGGCGAAGTGCTTGCGCACGTCGTCGGCAAGGCCGGTCTCACCCTCGGTGCTGAACGGCACGTGCAGCAGGGAGCTGGCGGTGGAAACGGCGACGTTCCTGGTGACCTGCTTGAGCGCATCGACCAGGCCGAGGCTCACGGCGTAGTTGTTGCGCCAGATGTTGCGGCCGTTGATCACGCCGGCGAAGATGGTGGTGTTCTCGGCGACGCCGTACTGCTTGACGGCGGCAAGGTTCTCCTCGCGGCCCTCGTTGAGGTCAAGGCCGATGCCATCGAAACCGAGCAGGTTGACGGTCTCATAGACGTCGGCGATGTGGCCGAAGTACGTGTTGAGCAGCACCTTGACCTTGCCGTCGCGCACCGGCAGGATCTTGGCATACAGGCTCTTGAACAGCTCGATGTCGCCCGGCTCCTTGTCAAGCACAAGGTACGGCTCGTCAATCTGGATCCATTCAGCGCCTAGATCCGCGAACTTGGAGACGATTTCGGCATACACGGATGCGACGACGTTGACGAGACCCTTGTCGTATTCGAGCTCCTCCGCCTGCGGATTGCGGGCCAGCTTGAGGAAGGTGTACGGGCCGATGAGGACCGGCTTGGTGAGGATGCCCAGTTCCTTGGCCTCGTTGAATTCGTCGAACGGCTTGGTGCTGCCCAGCTTGATCTCGGTGGCCTCGTCGATTTCGGGGACCAGATAGTGGTAGTTGGTGGTGAACCACTTCTTCATCGGCAGAGCGGTCACGTCGCCCTTGTCACCCTGATAGCCGCGGCCCATCGCGAACAGGGTCTCCTCGGGGTTGTCGAAGGCGAGACGCTGGTAGCGCTGCGGAATCACGTTCAGCAAAATCGCGGTGTCGAGCATCTGATCGTAATAGCTGAAATCGTTGCTTGGAATCAGATCGATGCCCGCTTCCTGCTGCAGCTTCCAATGCTTGGCTCGAAGCTCCTTGGCGGTGGCACGCACCTCTTCGAGGGCGGCGTTGCCCTTCCAATACGCTTCGATAATCTTCTTCAGCTCACGGTTCTGGCCGATGCGCGGAAAACCGGAGACGGAAGTGAGAGCGGACATGAATCCTCCATCTGAAATGAACAATGCAACCCGCTCAAGCTATCACAAAACCGCTTGCCATAAGGCATTAGGAAAATTTGAGTGTCGCTATAAAACCTCCTTATAGCAACACCCAAAAACACCCGAATCCATGATAACGTGGCTTGGTGTCCAAGGGAAAACATCATGTAAGGGGTTTCAATGGTGGAGGACGCGATGGCGCAGACCGACCGGCATGCCAATGAGCAGGATACGGAGAAGTTGGAGGCGTGGGTGGCTTCGCAAAGCAAGCTATTACGTATGCGCGCCATCGTATCGGGAAGGGTGCAGGGAGTGGGATTCCGTTACTTCACCGCCATTGCGGCGCACAAACTGAACGTCACAGGCTGGGTGCGCAACCTGCGCGACGGCAGAGTGCAAGTGGAGGCGCAAGGCTCCCAGCAGGCGCTGTTCGCCATGTACGAAAAACTTTGCGAGGGGCCGGAATGGAGCCGTGTATCGCATGTGGACGTCACGAACATTCCCGTATCGCGGGGAGAGCGCACGTTCCATGTGGAATACGACGAATGATTCGTAACACGTCGGCCGCGTCACAACGATGCCGGTTCCGGCCGAATCGGCCGAATATGGATGTTACTCGAAATCCTTGGCCGTAAGCAGGGCGATCAGCTCGCCACTGTGCAACTGCCATTTGCCGAACGGCTCGTTGGAGCCGAACACGGCGATCGACGCAGGGGACATACCCAGGTTCAGCATGTCAAGCAACGTCGGGTCGGATTCCGCACTCGCCAGCCATTGGCAGGCGATCGACACGGTCGGCTCATGGCCAAGCACCAGCAGCCTGTGATGCTTGTCCTTGGTTTGGGCGAGCTCGTCAAACACGGACTGCACTCCGCCCTCATACAGGTTCTGGCGATAGTCGACCTTCGGCTCATCACCGAAGACCTTCAGCAATCTATCGCAGGTCTGACGCGCACGGGTGGCGCTGGAACATGCGATTCGGTCCGGCACCATCTTCATCGCATCCAGGCCCTTCGCCACGGCCTTGGCCTGCTTGCGCCCCTTATCGGTGAGTTCACGGCCTGAATCATTGCCATCGCCTCCGAACGGTTCAGTCTTGGCATGGCGCATCACCAGCAGCACATACTTGTATTCCTTGGCTTTTTTGGCAACCTTCTTCAGGCTTGTTCCCATGACGGTCCGCTCCGATCAGAATCCATCGCCGCGTTTCAATATCCATGTTCCATTGTCGCAGATATTCCGGCGGAACATGGCAGGAAACGCGGGAATCCTACTCGCCTATGGCTTCGACCTGCGCGTCGAGATCCCGCAGCACCTTGCGCAGCTTGCGATCGGAGATGTCCCGCAATTGCAGGTCCTTGAGCTGTTCGGCGCGTTCCTCGTCCGTCATCGAATCAATGTCGGTGACCGTATCCTTCGTGACTCGGTCCCGCTTACGAAGCGCCTGAAACCCCGGAGCCATCGCGCGCGAGACCATCAGGAATCCGGTATGTCCTATCATCTGATGGTCGGGACGCACCGCCAGCCCCTGCGCCTTCCAATCGCGTTCCAAGGTCTCCTGGATGTCCGGTTCGGTCCAGCAACCGGCATCGCGCAAGGCCTCGGCCATACGACTGAGCTGCGTCGTGGTGGTGACATATGCCACAAGCACGCCACCGGGCGCGATCACATGGTACGCCTGTTCAAGCCGGTTCCACGGATCGAGCATATCCAGCATGATTCGGTCAAAGGAATGTTCCGGCAATCCGGTCGCGACCGAATCGAAATCACCGGTCCTCAAATCCCACCATAAGGGACGTTCCCCGAAATACACCGTCGCATTGGCTTCGGCGACGCGCGCGAATTCCGGACGCATCTCGATGGTGGTCAGACGGCCCTTCTCCCCCACGGCATCCAGCAGATTGATGCTCATCGCTCCCGATCCGGCACCGGACTCCAGCACGTTCATTCCCGAACGGATATCCCCAAGCTGGATGACCTGCGCGATGTCCTTCGGATACATGATCTGCGCGCCACGCGGCATGGACAGCACGTAATCGGCCAGACGAGGGCGCATCACGGCGAATTCCCAACCGCCGATGGCACGCGTGCCTTTCCATGGCTTGTTCGCGTCACGTTCGGGATGGACCTGGTTGACCTGAGCCTCGCGCTTCGCGCTCACCGTCACCACGACCGAACCTTCCGGCCGTCCGATCACATCATCATGCAGAATGATGCCATGCGAGGTCTGCGTCACCCCGCCGGGCACCAATTGGTCGGTGATCTTGTTGGACCTTCGATCCGTGAACTGCACCTTCTCACCGGCCTTCAAAGCGCCTCGACGCATGGACACCACTCCTTACCGTTCGTCACCGGACAATCCGAACATACATGCTACCTCATCGGTGGCCTCGCCCAAGCGTCACATCGCGTACGCGTTCCAACGCCCATTCGCATGGGTCACGTTCAGCTCCAAGCCGAACACCTGGCTCAACCGTTCGGAGGTGAAGCCATGCTCCAGATCACCCGTATACACGATGGTGCCCGGCGCCGGATCGTTCCCGGCCACATTGTCCGCATAAGCGTCCGCCTCATTGCCGGCGATACGGCCCATGATGGCCACATGGTCAAAACCTTGTGGAATCTCCTCGAGCCTGTGCGTCACCAGAATCACGGCGCGGTCGGACTGCTCGGCACCGACACGGCTCAATGCGCGCAACGCGATCTCGCGCCCGCCCAGATCGAGTCCCGTGGTCGGCTCGTCAAGAATCAGCAAGTCGGGATCGGCCATCAACGCGCGGCAGATGAGCACGCGCGTGCGTTCGCCTTCGGAAAGCTTGAACATCATCTTGCCTTCCAGATATTCGATGCCGAATTCGTGCATAAGCAAGCGGGCCTTGGCGTATTCCTCGTCGGTGTAGGTGTCACGCCAACGGCCGGTCGTGGCGGTCAAAGCCGTCACGATGACGTCGAGCGGATCCTCCTGCGGTGGGAACGCGCGTCCAAGTTCCGCGGAGCTCAATCCGATGCGGTTGCGGTAGGAGAACACATTCACCTTGCCGAGACGGTTGCCGAGGATGTCCACCGTTCCCTCGGAGGGAAAGCCACGGGTGCTCATCATCTGGACCAAAGTGGATTTGCCGATGCCGTTGGGACCGAACAACACCCATTTCTCGCCTTTTTTTACCTCCAAATTGACTTTGGTGAGAATCACACGCCTGCGACGACGGAATTCCACGCCGGACAGTTTCAATGCGACATCCTGTTCGCTCATCGTTCCTCCACGATTTCAAATGACAGCTTGGATATGAATGCCTCCTGCCAGCGTAATGCGTTGGCAGGAGGCATTCATGCAGGGTCTTGCCCTATGGCCGGTTTCCCGTCCCCGGATTATTTCTCCGCCCGCTTATGTTCTGCGAGCACATCCTCATAGACCTTGACCGTCTTGTCCGCGATGGATTCCCAGCTGAAATGGTCGCGTGCGCGTTCATAACCCGCGCGTCCCATGAGCTTCGCCTTTTCTGGATCGGACATGATGCGGTTGATGGCATCGGCCATGTCGTGCACGAATTTGTCTGGATCGGTGGGCGTGCCGGTACCATCATGCAACTGGTCTACCGGGATCAGATATCCGGTCTCGCCGTCCACGACCACCTCCGGAATGCCGCCGGTGGCGGAAGCTACAACCGGTAGGCCGCAAGCCATGGCTTCCAGGTTCACAATGCCGAGAGGCTCGTAGATGGACGGGCAGATGAACGCGTCGCATCCATGTTCGAGCGCGTTAAGTTCCGGCTTCGGCAGCATCTCCTCGATCCAGATGATATTGCCGCGCTCCTCGTCAAGCTTGGCGAAAGCGGTTTTGACCTCTTCCATGATCTCCGGCGTATCGGGAGCGCCCGCGCACAATACGACTTGGATGTTCGGATCGACGAAATGCAATGCCCGAAGCAGATACGGCAGACCTTTCTGACGGGTGATGCGGCCGACGAACAGCAACGTCGGTTTGGCACGGTCGATGTGGTAACGGTCGAACACCTGCCAGCCGGGGTCGTCATCCGCCGGGGTTTCGAACTGGCTCATGGTAATGCCATTATGCACCACGACCACCTTGTCCGGGTCGAGGTCCGGATAAGCCGTGAGAATGTCCTTGCGCATGCCGGCGGACACGGCGATGACCCGATCGGCATGCTCATAGGCGTCCTTCTCCGCCCAGGAACTCAGATTGTATCCGCCGCCAAGCTGCTCACGTTTCCAAGGCCGGAAGGGCTCGAGCGAATGCGCGGTGATGACCAATGGCGTATCATGCAGCATCTTGGCAAGATATCCGGCAAGACATGCATACCACGTGTGCGCATGGATGATGTCTGCATCGACGTCATTGGCCATCTGCAAGTCAACGCTGAACGTTTTCAAGGCGCCGTTCGCATCCCGCATTTCCTCCGGCACGCGATATCCGACGACCTTGAGGGATCCTTTTGGATCAGTGCCTGGAATCTCGGGAACATCGGATGACGCACGGGGGCCGTCGAACGCCCGGACGGTCACATCGACCCGTTCCGCCAACACTTTGGAAAGCTCCTCCACATGCACTCCAGCGCCTCCGTACACCTTGGGAGGGTATTCGCGGGATAGGATGTCAACTTTCATGTCTGTTCTCCTCTTCGAGTCTGCCAGTCATTCCAAGTACTACTGTAAAACAGTTTTTCAGAAAATGCCGTATTATTTCATTCCCGAATCATCTCTTTTTTTCATTTTTCTGAAAACTACTGCAATTTGTGACGTTCGTTTTCATACCATCGCCTGTCTCCTCATTCCACGGAACATGCGAAAAAGAATCGCCCATGTCGTCTCATACGTTCGATGACATGGGCAATTCCCGAATGCCCCGGATGCGGTTCAGACGGCTGTGCCGTTCTGGTCGAGGTTCGGATTGTGCTTCGAGTCGCCGGCTGTGAAGAACAGGCTCAGCACGCCGACCGCAAAAACGATGGAAACCGCGGCGATCAGCCACATCGGATGCGACGGAAGCCACATGATCACTAGGAAGGCGATGGCCGCGACGGCGATCAGCACCCAGCTGGCCACACGGAACCATTGACGGATGGAATGCGGAGCCTTGAACATCTTCGGATTCCTGTAATCGGGATTGGTGTTCAGCACGCTTTCGGTTTCCGTGATCGTGCTAGCGCTCGGCTTCCACGGTCCATCGGTGCCATCCTGCAGACGACGGGACTTCTCCTGCAACTGGTATTCATCCAACATTCCGGAACGCGCGCGCCCCTGGGTCTGGTCATATTGCTGTGGCACTCCTCGGCGATTGCGCTTGGCTTGGGCACGTCGTTCGGCACGGTTTGGCATTGATCACTCCTTTGTTACATGGTGCTGGGATTACTTTACCGCAATCTCGGCAAAAGGCAGGTAGCCCGGCTCGCCATTCGCGAGCCGGGCTACCTGCCTTCTATCATTGCGGTCGTGCCGTTGTTCAGCGTGGCAGCATCATCGGTCGCTTGGAAGCGACAATGGGCGCCGGCAGCTCTGTGGAGCCGGTGAGATATTCGTCGACAGCGGCCGCGCAGGAGCGGCCTTCGGAAATTGCCCACACCACGAGACTTTGCCCGCGTCCAGCGTCGCCGCAGGCGAAGACACCATCCTGAGACGTGGCGAACTTGTCGTTGCGGGCCACGTTGCCGCGACCGTCGAGGTCCACTGGCAGCTGGTCCACCAACGTGGTGGTGTCCGGATGCAGGAAGCCCACGGAGATGAGCACCAGATCGGCGGGAATCACACGTTCCGTACCGGCTTGACGGGTGAATGGACCGTTCTCGCCTGGAGCGACGTTCACCACCTTCAGGCCGGTGACATGACCGTGCTCGTCGGAGACGAAGCCTTCGGTCGCGGTGGAGTTCACGATCTTCACCTTTGCCTGGTCCTCTTCCGAGCCGACGAAATTCACCGAATCGGTGTTGTACACGTATTCGGCGCGTTGCGTTTCGAAGCCTTCCTCCATGGAGGAGGTCTCCTTGTACAGACGTGCGAACGTCGGCCACGGCTGGTTGTCGGGGCGCTGCTTCGGTTCCTGCGGCATGATCTGCAGCACGGTGACGTCCTTCGCGCCCTGACGGATGGCGGTTCCAAGGCAGTCGGAGCCGGTGTCGCCGCCGCCGATGATGACGACATGCTTGCCTTCAGCGGTGATGTCGTTGATTGGCTTGACACCGTACACACGACGGGTCGCGTCGGGCAGGAACTCCATGGCGAAGTGGATGCCCTTGAGCTCACGGCCGGGGATCTTCATGTCACGCGGCACAGTGGAGCCGATGGCCACCACCACGGCATCATAACGGGAACGCAGATCATCCCAAGAGATGTCCTTGCCGATCTCCACGCCGGTGCGGAACACGGTGCCTTCGGCTTCCATCTGCTCCACACGGCGGTCGATTAGACGCTTGTCGAGCTTGAAGTTCGGAATGCCGTAGCGCATCAGGCCGCCGATGGCGTCATCACGCTCGTACACGACCACCGTATGACCGGCGCGGGTGAGCTGCTGCGCGCAGGCGAGTCCGGACGGACCGGAGCCGACCACGGCCACGGTCTGATCGGTCAATCGCTGCGGCGGCAGCGGCTTGACGTAATCGAGGCTCCAAGCCTGGTCGATGATGGTGCGTTCGTCGTTCTGGATCATCGTCGCCGGCTGATGGATGCCGAGCACGCAGGCCGCCTCGCACAAAGCCGGGCAGATACGGCCGGTGACTTCCGGGAAGTTGTTGGTCTCGGAAAGCCTGTTATAGGCGTCCTCCCACTTCTCCTGACGGACCAAATCGTTGAATTCGGGGATGATGTTGCCTAGCGGGCAGCCGTTCATGCAGAACGGAGTGCCGCAATCCATGCATCGTGCGGCCTGTTCCGTGGTCCACGACTGCAGGCCGGATTCGGTGTGAACGTCGAACCAGTCCTTGATTCGCTCCTCGACGGGGCGTTCGGCCAGTTCGCGACGGGTACGGACCTTCAGGAATCCACGAGGATCTCCCATGTCAGCGCGCTCCTTCCATAACCTGCTCGTACACCTGTTCCCAGACGCCGGGCGTATTGAAATCGATGTTCTTCTCTCCGGCTTCCTTCATCGCCTTCTGCATGGCGAGGAAGTGCTTCGGAACGATGTGGGTGAATCGTTTGGCGTTGCTATCCCAGTCTTCGAGCAGGGACCTGGCGAAGGCGGAGTCCGTCTCTTCCGCATGCTGCTTGACAAGAGCGTGCACCAAATCGTTCTCCTTGGCGTCCAGTGGTTCGAACAGCAATGCGCCATTGGTGGCGGCGGTCGGATTGACCTGCTTCATGTCGAGATCAAGCACGTAGACATTGCCTCCGGAGAAGCCGGCACCAAGATTGCGACCGGTGGAGCCGAGAATCACGACCGTGCCTCCGGTCATGTATTCGCAGCCGTGGTCGCCCACGCCCTCCACCACGAATGTGGCACCGCCGTTGCGCACGGCGAAACGTTCTCCCGCGCGGCCTGCCACGAACATCTGGCCTGAGGTGGCGCCGAAACCGGTGACATTGCCGGCGATCACGTTCGTATGCGGATCGAAGGTGACACCGTCCTCCGGACGGACCACCATGCGGCCACCGGACAGTCCCTTGCCCGCGTAGTCGTTGACCTCGCCATAAACGCGGATGGTCTCGCCACGTGGGATGAAGGCGCCGATGGACTGGCCGCCCGCACCATGGAACGTCATGTCGATGGTGTCGTCTGGCAGCCCCTCCTCGCCGTATCGCTTGGTGATCTCATAGCCGAGCATGGTGCCGAGCGTACGGTGTACGTTGCGGATCGGCATTTCGATGCGCACGGGTTCCTTCTTGTCGAGGGCCGGCTGGGCAAGCTCTATCAGCTTGTTGTCGAGGGCCTTGTCGAGCTCATGGTTCTGCTCGATCGTCTTGTGCAGGATCGTTCCCGGAACCGGGCCCGGCTGCATGAGCACGTTGCTCAAATCGATGCCATCGGACTTCCAACGCTTGATGGCATCGTCCTGATCGAGGCATTCGACATGGCCGACGGCCTCCTCCAGCGTGTGGAATCCAAGCTGGGCGAGCAGTTCACGTACTTCCTCGGCGATGAACATGAAGAAGTTGATCACATGTTCCGGCTTGCCCTTGAAGCGCGCACGCAGCTCAGGATCCTGCGTGGCGATGCCCTGCGGGCAGGTGTTCTTCTGGCAGGCGCGCATCATGA